>Ga0209367_1011416_pt1 | contig 11781 bp, 9 predicted proteins | sample WorMetLIZISLAND2_FD_187412 | JGI IMG/M metagenome (GOLD analysis project Ga0209367, IMG submission 187412) | Marine gutless worms symbiont microbial communities from Max Planck institute for Marine Microbiology, Germany - Olavius geniculatus... ... | reverse complement strand
TGTAGGATGGGAGGAGAGAGTCAAGAAGTGTAGGTGGATTAGTTATGAGATCTGAAGACTGGAGATCAGATATAAAAGAATCAATATCAATAGAGTGATATAATATGAATGTACAGTTTAACATCATCTGCGGTTGGATGAGTGGAAATGTTTTTTGAATGTTAAAACCGCGGTTAAAACTTTGAATTGTACAAAACTTCATATCATATCAAAACGGTGAAAGCTAGGATCACGAAACCTTCACTATGTTAGCACCAAAAAGACTACCGTAGTTTCCCCCTGTCCTCCATTATCACATTGATGACTGTCTGGAGGATAACAGGGAAGATATTAGAACTACCATTATGTTAATTACATATGCACGCGTATGATGGAGTTCTTACAATTTTAGGTTAACCTCATTTTTGTATTTTGTGTTTCTGTAAAGGTTAAGCTTTCTGTCTATTGTAAAGTTTAAACTTACTGTTCCATTATTATGTGTTTGCGTGCATTCCGCCTGGAAAGGCCGTACCTGAAATGACCTATGCTGTGTCGGGTGGGACGTTAAACCCTACTCACTCACTCGCTCAGTTTCAGGATCCGTAAACCTTTTCCGGACATTTGAAGAGGATCATCCCGGCCACGGGCGCTAAGTGAAAGGCGAGTGGGGAAAAATTGGCAATTTTCAAGCAATAATAATTAAGTTGCTGTATCTCAGAAATTGTGCGAGATAGGGCCAAGGTTAGGCCTACTGTTCACTAACAGGAAGTCGTACACTCGCTTTCGATTGGCACCAAAAGCAGTGACCTTTGCATTTTGAGATTTTGGGCTGAGACGCACATTTAATTCAATAAGTCACTGTCAAAGAGTGAATTGCGCCGAAATAACGAGAGATACAAGAAAAGCCCTGCTAACGCAAAGGGGAACGCGCAACAGCTGCACACCGTCGTACGCTAGTGATCCGTATCCATAGATCTCATCCGTACGGCTTTTGGCTACAGTTTCACAGAAGGCCCAGTAAAACAAATTCAGTCGCCAGGTGGCGCCAGACGACCTACAGCTAAATATGTATAGTGATTTACTTATACTCACCCGAAAGCGCCACTATCTCGCTCTGGCAACGCCATATCAGCTGGATATCGCAAGATTTTCCTTACCCCCATCTCGATCATTTAGCGCCCTCGTTCAGGGTGGCCCCCTTCGAAATTACGCAAAAGCTTTACGGTTCCTGACAACGGTGAAGATTTGGTGATCTTAGCTTGCACCGTTTTTGACTGAATCACCCGTGTGATGGCTAAGACGCGCTACAGCATTGCGCTGTTGCGCGTAAAAACCAGTACAACATGCGTGTGGAATTAGCGTTAGCGTTAACGACGATAATAATTCTGATGCGGGTGTATTAGCGGAAAAGTAGGTCTACCATTCCATTCTTTCAAAGCACAATATTATTTTATTGCACGCTGTACATACTATCACGCGTCACGTCAGCCGTCAGCTTTGGTTTTTACGCGCGACAGCAGAATGCTTCGCGCGTCTTTGCCATCGTCTGGGCGTCTGTCTGTCTGTCTGTCTGTCACATTCGTGAGCTGTATCAAAACGGTGCAAGCTAGGATCACGAAATCTTCACTGTAGGCTGCCCCAAGGCCTCTAGTTTATCGTGACAAAATTTCCTGTCACTGGGTGCAGGGGTTCCCCTCGAACGAGGGCGTCAAAGAGGGGTACCCCCTAAAAAGACGTCATTTTGCCGTTATTGGCTCGAATAATGTGAAAACGCTTGCAGATAGATACATACATGCTGCTTATTATAACATGTACTGGTGACAGGCTTTTTGAATTTATCAACATCAATGATCTTGAACGACCTTGAACCCCTCAAAAAGAGGTTTTTTAGTGAATTTTTCGTAATTTTTGGATGCATCGCACATTTCAACACTGAATTGCGACTAAATGGCTGGAGATAGACCAAGACAACCTGCGTATGAAATTTTCAGCATTTAACGTAGATTTTAGAAGTTCAAGTCCCGACCCCCTAGGTTCAAGGAGGCCGGCGCAGTCGGGCGTCAAAGACAGCTACTCCATTAAAAAGTGGTTATTTTACCGCAATTATCAAGTGTAGCGTAAAAACGGTTGCAGATAGGTACATACATGCTGCTTATCATAACAAGCACTAATAACAGGCTTTTTATTGCTGTCAACGTCGATGACCTTGAATGACCTTGAACCCTCAAAATAGGGGTTTTAGTGAATTTTTCTGCGATTTTTGGCTGCGACACACATTTTAAGAGTGAATTGCGCAAAATGCCTGAAGATAGACCTGGACATTTTGCGCATGACATTTTTTAGCATAGAACGTACATTTTTAAGAATCTACAAGTAGTTATTTTACCGCTATTGGCTTGTGTAGCTTGAAAACGGTTGCAGATCGGCAGACATGCTGCTTATCATAACAAGCAATATAGTTACAAGCTTTTTATTGGTGTAAACATCGATGACCTTGAATGACCTTGAATTTCAAAATAGGGGTTTTAGTGTTTTTTTTCCAATTTGTGGCAGCGGCGTAGATTTCAAGAGTGAATTGCGTCAAAATGGATAGAGTTAAATCAAGACAACCTGCGAATAATAACTGCTAAGGCTGTCGCGCTTCTCATGAGCTTTGCTCAAATTACTTGTGCAGTAAGTATTCAACGATGTCTGTGACCTGTCCAACTGTGAGCAGAGCGGCTCAGATTCTGTTTTAGAACGCTCCCAGTAGGTTGCCTAAAAATAACAACAATGGCTAGCAGGTGACACGACCCAGTTAACGGGAACCTGCTCTCGCCGTGACCCAAATAAACAATGGACCGTTATGTTCGTTCGTCGACGGAATAAATTTCACAATACTTCTTTGTTATTTGCGATAAATTATGTAACGTTAGGGCTTCAAGTGTGCTAGAACGAAGAAAGTAAGATCAGCTTTATTTTGCGGTAAAATGATTTTCATTGAACAATGCTGAGTGTTCTATCTGTAACGCGGTCATAACCAGGAAGTCTTGATTGCAAATGACTAGGCTGTCACCTTCAAGGCTTTCACCGGCAAATAACGAGTACATCCATAAGTATTTAACTGACATTGCTATACGTTGCGCACAATGGTAACGGGAGCGTAGAATGACGCCGTTGGCATACCGGGTACTCCACCTTTACTGGTGAAACGGTGTCGCAACCCTTCCGTGAGGAGCGAGGGACATGCCGACGTTCGTTGTGGCATTGTGACTGTTGGCATAACACGTGTACACTTCACACTGTCAGTTACCCGACATGGTCTGGAGTCTTCAACAAGTTGAAGTTTGACCATCTACTGAAGAAGAAGAAGAAGATGCAAGGCCACTTTGTTTATTACAGCCTGTCAGAATAGCAGTTCTTCAGAATAGAGGGCTCTGGTAAAAGCTAGAGGTAGGAATACGGTTAAGATTGGGTTTAGCGTTAGGGCTAAATTACAGCTCAATTCCAGCATTACGTGTTGTGACATCTGCAGATCCGCACATCCGGCATCCATTTTTACCTGCAGCCCAGAATAGCTGACCAACATGCACCACATTTATTACTCAATACGCAGGATATTTGCATTATCGGAAAAGGAGAAGAACACTACAGAATAGTTTAGGCTTGTTTTTTTTCTATTTTAGACAGAGTTATGAAGTAACCCTTTTTTAGCCATTTTAAAGGTTTTTAAAAAAACGTAATAATGTTACGAATAAACTGTAATAATTTTGCAATTTCGTTGCAGTTAGCTGATGTGATACTGCATCAGCTCTAATCATCTGAAGTTACTGAACGTTGAAGATGGCACAGGATGCCACCAGGGCGAGCGCCGTCAGCTATTTCTATGGTCGGATTCCGCGGGAAGAGGCTGAAGTGATTCTGAAAGCTGCTGGCGCTCAGGAGGGACTTTATCTGCTGAGAGAAAACGTCTCAAATGCCGGAAACTATGCACTTTCCATCTGCCACAATGGAAGGTGAATGACACCACTGATTCATTTAGGTGGCAACTGGCAACACTGAATGTCATTGCATTTTTTGTGCAGTGAGGTTAAATGAGGCCAGACTCTTGAGTATGAGGCCAAGACTTAGGCCAAAACCATGAGGCTGAGATTGAGACCAGTGCCAGAATCCAGAGGCTGAGATAGAGGTCGAGGCCAATTGTTCAAGACCAAGGCCAAGGGTGAGGTCAAAGGTGGCACCATTAAAATGACAGTAACATCATAAGTTAGAAGTCTTACGCTGTTAAGAAGGCTAAGGCACTAAGACAAAGGCCAGGCCAAGTCCAAATGAAATATGCATACATAACGATAATAATCAACAAACATTTTGTTAAAATTGAAAAGAAAACACTTCAGACCAACATTGCAGTGACTGGACTGTGTGGGTCTAACACAGTCTAGTGTCATATGGATCATTCATCGCAACGTTGGTTTGAAGTGTTTTTCATTTACCTAAATTTTTGTTATTATCATTAGTTTTTGCTTACATTTATATATCACAGGGTAGTGTAAAAATGCATTTACCATGTGGTAGGATATATAATAATCAAATTATTGCAAATTGTCTGCAAAGTGTGCCAGTGAAAGAATTTTGAAAATTGGTCAATAATTGGCAAAGATGTGGACAAAAGTAAAGTGCCACATTTTTCTATGGCTCGCGGTGTATTATACATTATTATTGCATTCTGTTGTAGGGTCCATCACTACTGCATAGAGCGGCAGCCGGATGGCACCGTGATGATTCCTGATGGCAGGAAATTCCCAGGTCCTGTGGAACTTATCCAGCATCATTCGCAGTACCTGGATGGGTTTCTGACAAAGCCGCGGGTCCCGTGCGCTCGGCCGAATGGTACGGTGCCGATGGCCTGGCCGGGAGTCACCATGCTTGAGCTTGAACAGATCTTACTTGAAGAGGCCGAAACTAAACACAATCTTATCACAGTAAGTACCGTGCTTCTGTCTTCCATTTTTCGTCTTTGAAATTTTTTTGTTAGATTTTTATACATGGTTCTTACAGTTAGGAAGACTCAGGGAAAAATCAGAGGATTGGGGAAAGTCAGGGAATTTAAAAGTACCAGGGTGCATAAGGTAACAATGATGCAGAAAAAATTTTGAATTGTTGTATGCAGACTATGTGCAACAGCTCTAAATTTTTCCTGCTAGCTTCGCTTGCATATTATTTGATTTGTACATCCATTTTAATATTTGTTCTGCCACCATAGTTTTCTACCATCTTTAGTGGCCCGCCTCACTCCTTACCTCAGCGCCTCAGATTCAGTGAGTTTCTCGCTGACATTGTGCGCTTTTTAAATTAAATTTACTTACTTACTTACTTACTTACTTATAAAAAGGACCCTTTTTTGTTTTTTCATACTTTACTTAAATTATGAGCAATTTACTTGAAATTTTCACCAGTTTAATCGACTGCCATGTTTTGTTAAAATATTTTGAATTAGTATTTATTCAGTTACAACTGGTAAAATTTTCATGCAAATTGCTAATCATTTGAGTGAATGATGAAAAAACAAAAAGGGGTCCTTTTTTATGAAACATCGTGTAGTGTGATTGCAAGCGATTGAAAGCTGACATTGGTATTTCGCGTGAACAAATTAGTCAGGGAAAATGATTCATTTTGTCCTGGAAAGTTGGGGAAAAGTCAGGGAAAATGAATTTTGCAGAGTAGTAGGAACCATGGTTTGACAAATGAGTTTGTCAATGGTAGTAAGGGCGCATGTGTTCATGTTGTTATGAAAGGCATGTCAGGTCGCATTTCTTAATTTGCTTTAAAAGTTTGACAGAAAAAAACCGTTTGCACCTAGTCTTTTAGTTGCAGTATTTCCTTCAGTTCTCCTGGGTACTATTCTGTGTGTCAATTTGTTTTTACGAGTTGTTCTGTAATATTAATTTGACGTCGTACTTGTGATCGCGAGGTCATAGGTTCAACTCCCACTAAGGTCATTATCAAGTGTTTACGACTTAGATAGGTGACTGTCTGCCAGCAGGTAAGCCATTTCAGTATAGGCTTAGGTAAATTGAGTATCGGCCTGTTTTTCTGGGGTTAAGGTGGGGCACGTCCACATGTGTGATCACATATGGCAGGTGATGCTTTTTAGTTCTAAGACATGTTTTTTATGAAGAGTCGTACCATCTATCTAAGCTTAAAAATAACTAAGATGCAATCTGATGGTGGTTGCAGAGAATGCAGCTGGAGAACGCGCTCGGTCCGCAGAGGCAGAAGTTTATCTCGACGGTCGCTCGTAATCTTCACTTGGAGCAGCCGTGGTATCATGGCAACATTAGTCGCGAGGCCGCCGACCGTATTATGAGCCAGTCTCAACACTGCGACGGCAAATTCCTGTATGTAGCTATATGATGATAATTGTTATCAATGACTGTTATATTTGCTCATTAGTAAGTTGGAAAATGTCTGTCGCTGTATTATTGTATGATAATTGTTGTTTATCATTGCTTTGTTTATTTATTAACAAGTTAACAAATGCAGCTTGCCTCAGATTGTTGAAAATTTGTAAAAATTGATCAAAAGTCTGTAAAAGTTGTTGCATAGATTAAACTTAATTATATAAATAAACAGTACTCAGATCTTGACACAGTGTTAACCAGAATTATTTAGCTTACATGACTATTGCAGGATTTTGAGTTTTTTAAGACCATCAATAACTTTCGCTTTTGATTTGTTTGCATTATTTTTTGATTGATTGAATCTCGGCCAATGATGTAGACAAAAATTTGTCATATTTAGGCAAAATTGTTAACTTTTTGGCTTATGTTGTCTTTAAACTAGGCCTGTTAGACTGTTTCCAGCAAGAAAATTTATGTATTCATGCAGAAATTGTTGAAATTCAGTCAACATTATATATTACAGCATTTGTGTGCAAAACACACAATGTCCACATTTATTTTCTCAGCGCTGGTATACTGTCAGCTTTTTGTATCTCATGCATATGCATATATTGGCTGTTGCCATTGTTTTGTCAGAATTCGGGAAAAGGATCGTGGACAGAGTTATGCACTGAGCATTAGCTTTCGCCGGACGACCAAACATTACAAGATCGACAAGCGGAAAGTGGTCGATGGAGATGTACTCGCAATTGAAGAGGGACCGACGTTTGAAAACCTCATGGACGTGAGTAGTGACTAAGTTCTGTCGGATTATAGCTATGTTCTCACTGGAAAGCATTAGGCAGGGTGCATGTTCTCAGTATTTGGACTAGGGAACACTATCACGAATGTTCCTTCCCAATATATGACAGCTAATAGCATTATTTTACAGGGACTTCCATCCGTGCAACATTACGGTCAGTGAATTCTCTGGAAAATTTTTTTAATAATTGTGGCCATTAGATGTGATATTTTAAAGCTAGAATGTGCCATATTTTTGGTTGTGGGCTTTGTGTCAGATCCCACTGGAACACTGGGAGGGGCTTACAGCACTTCTTAAGCTTCTGGCTGGATTTCGGGGGGTGAGGTGAGGGATCATATTTGCAATTGTTGTTTGTGTTATCTGTGTAGCTGGTGGCACATTATCATAACAAGACGAACGGACTTTTGAGCAAGTTAACAGTGCCGTGTTCGTACAAAGGCTACACCAAGAAGGAACGCAGTGAGTGCACTGTTTATGCGATAGTTATCGTAAGGCTTTGAAGAGAAGCCGCTGGCATTTTCTGGGAACTGGCATCTATAAGAACAGGTTATTTTGACTCCTGGGGCCTACCGATACTTTACCATATTTTCAAAAGTATCAGAAAAACTGTTGTCTCCTATGTGTCACATACCGGGTGGCGCAAAAAAACATCTAGAATATTTGCACGCGTTATTCAGTCGAATGGTTGAAATGAATCAGCACAAAAGCATTTATGTAATGGCCAAACATCAGTGAATATGTGTAGGAATTTTTGTTTAAAACATTTCTTTATCAGCCATGAAGCCCATGATACAAACAAAATAGCGTTACAGGCCATAAAGCACTTTTTGCAAGCACTTCATCATTTGTGTTGCCTCTCGTAGCAGGCTATGCCGAAACGTCGCAGTAGGCCGAATCATTAGTAACTGATCAGCAGAAAATGTGCTGAATAGGTTTTTTATTTCTTTTGCCATTGCTGCTAGATGCTTTTTCCACGACTATACAGCTTTTCTGATTCTGGCTGTCTGATGGCGACATCATGCCACTTGTCTGAGATAACATTCTGAAGATTTTCAGTTTGCAAATGGTTCATGCCTTCCTTCACTGACAAGTTGTTGCAATTATCCCAAACTGCGTAATGTAGTGGATTCAAATCTGTTGAATGCACTGTTCATTCTTGTGAGCTGATGAAATCGGGCATGTTGGGTCGAAGAAAATTTTGAATTGCTTTGATGTGATGTAATGGAACGATGTTTATACATAATTGGATTTTTAACTCGCTTTACATCATTAAGTGGCATTCATTGGTGTCATAAGAGAGGTCTCTGTAATTTATAAGCAAGTAAGAGTACATATTGGTCTACAAATGTACAAAAGGAAATTTTTTCATAAAATATACACACCATTATAGTTACGCAAAGTTTCGGACGTTTTTTTATCGCCACCCGGTATATCCTAGTCATACCAGCCTATATTTGGGACCTACCTTATAACTGGGACCTGGCTTCTATTATTTGTACAAGTTTTCTTGACCCTGGCTTGTACCCAGGTCAGCACTTCTATTAAAGTTATACAGAATATACAGAACGTCTGATTGGTTACTTCTTATCACAGAGTTACTGCAGGTCTTATTATATTTTATTTATTGCAATACTGCCTTCTTCTTTGGTGTCGTGGCGATGCAGTTATAAGCATGCTTGGACAGCCTCGTGTATTCCTTCCATTGTCTTTTGTTTTCAGCCTCGTGTATTACTTGTGTCAGTGAGAGTGCATCATCTGGCAGTCGTTTAAAATGTTATCAGTCCAGCGCTTCCTCGGTCATCCTTGGTGTCTGTTTCGGTGAACATGACCATACAGGGCTTGGTGTGGCCATCGGGAAGGTTTCATTCTGACTACATGTCCGAAGTATCTACGACGGCGGCTTTGGATCCTGTCCACAATGGATGTTGAGCTGATGCCAGCTTATGTCATTGTCACTTACTGCTTACAGCTTTTCATTCTGATGGCTGGGCGACAAAAAGGGAATTTATCGATCCATTCAGTGTGTAAAGTGCTACTCCAGCAATCCCAAACGTTCACCTTTTGGAACACTGCCTAGCCCGGGAACAATTCCAGAAAAGTTTCTCAATTAAAAACAAGCCAAGAGCAGGAGCAGTGTTTGATTTTATTTGCTTTTTAGTACAACTATTTTGTTGTTTGTAGTGTTGCTATAATATGTATAGCTGGCCTGCAAGAAAGGCTGTTTTTCTGTTTGAATATTTGCTTAGATCGTGTATAATATAGCCAGAAAAAAACTGATTTTAAGCTTTATTGTTTTGACATGATATTGCACGATGTCATTCTTGTGGTAATTTACTGTACATTGTGATTTCTGCTTGTATTTATGTACAGAAATTACTGGCACGAGCTTAAATCCAATCTATGGTATGAGCATGGATCCTCTCTATGGTGGAGCAGTAAGTAGTGGCTTAGTTACATTAATCTCAGTACACTGTGCTTGGAAAGTGTTCCGTTATTTCGTTTTCACTGTTATATACACCTTGGGTGGGCCATAAAAACGTGCCACTTTGCTTTTGTCCATATATTCGCCAGTTATTGGCCGATTTTCAAAATTCTTTCACTGGCGCACTCTGCAGACAATTTCCAATAATGTGATTATTATATATCTCACCACACCTTAAATGCATTTCTACTTTACCTTGTGAAATATAAATGTAAGCAAAAACTAATGATAATAACAGAAATTTAGGTAAATGAAAAACGTTTCAGACCAACCCTGTATAATGTCTTTCCATCATTATATTGTCATCGTTATCATCAACATTATTATTGTCGCTAAGTGTGTGTGTTTTTTCTAAAATTTGATTGATCCGGATCTGGACAGATTTGTTAGCCAAAATTGATCCAGTCGGATGAAAAAGAACACATGGTGGCGACAGTGCTTGGTTTTTTCCCACAGATCTGAAAATATATCTGTGGTGCCACGTCAACAGTTAAACCATTTCAGTATATAACTGACAGCGGGGTCAACTTACCCTTCTATCCCTCTGGTGTAAGTAAATCGAGTAACGGCCTGTCTGGCTGCAATTCAGGTGGAGCACGTTCACTTGTGTTGAGTGGCGGGTAACACTGTGGATCCCATACGGCAGGTGACACACTGTAGTGCTGAGAGGAGCTATGTTGTTTAGCTTTTTAGCTTAGTGTTCTGCTGCTGATGTGTCAGGTGCAGGAGATTGGTATCGCTCGTCACGTGTTTGATGATAAGGAAGGAGGCTTTGATGAGCCGGAAACTGCCGAGGTTGAAGGTAAGTTTACAGAACTCCATATGGCAGTGTAGCTCATAGTTCTATCGGTTTGGTGTACAGTAGGGATATGATTTTTTGAGATTTTTTAGCCTGTGGTTGCAAACGATGAACTTTTGCCCAAAACTCAGAAAAATGCTTTTCGATTTGTCAAATCTTCAAAAAAAACCTTTCACACCTTAGGCAATTTTATATTAGACTGTATTGGCAAAGAATTGTACCATTGCCGAGCTTACCTGGCTTTACGTCAGTGGCGCAGACAAGAGGTCAGGTGTCCCACCCCCCTAATCTAAAATTTTTGTTAAGAATAAATACTAGGGAGTCAACAAGATTAAAAAAAATGTTATTACCAGATCTTGTATTATAAAGCTCTAATTGCACAAAATTCAGTTTTGGCTAGGGGTCCGCTTCAGACCTAGTTTCTTCAGTAGCTCGTAATGTTTGCATGCAGTATGCAGTTTCTTCAGTTTGTTCATGATAAAATTTCTAGGCTATCATCATCACCTCACCATCTTTATTTGAAATCAGACCACAAGGGTCCATTAAACAATACACAGTAAACATAAAAACAGACACAGAAAGAAAAGAAAACACACTACAATAAAACTAGAACTACAGGTAAACACACAAACACACGTAAACACACAAAGAAGGTCAAAACTACAGCAGGATTTCATTCAAATATTGTATAATGCTATTTTGAGCCCTTAAATGCTGCACATGAGCTAATACAGAAGCATTATGCATAACAGTTCCAAAGCTAGGCAACTTCAACAGAAGTAAAATATTTGTCATACTGTCCATTCGTGAGAAGACAAAGAATTTTTTAATACTCTTGTGATAAGCAGATCTAAATTTGTTTATAACTGTCGTATTGTAATATTTTCATAGCCCAATATTATACACACAGAGACAATACGTCCTAAATAAAACACATTTTACCTCAGCAGAACATTATTTAAAACGAGTAATCAGCATATTACAGCGAGTAAATAAGTTCTTTATCTCACTGCAAATGTCATCATTATCATTCAATCTGTCATTGATAATATGCCCTAAGTATTTAAATTTGTCGACATACATCAGTTTCTGACTTACTAAAAGGTGGAAATTCATCTGCAACAATCTTGTCTTTACATCTAGTGCTAGTGCACATGGTATTAGAATTGTAGTTTTTAAGCAGTCACTTTTACAAAATAAAAACTAACTCTTGTCTCTGCCCAAGAAAGTGCATTATTTTGCTTAGCTGCTTTATCAATTATTCAGCTAAGAGTTCACACAGATGCACTGATATGCTTTATCCAGTCGTGTGGACATAGAGGGTGCGGCAGAAAAAAGT
>Ga0209367_1011415_pt1 | contig 11782 bp, 7 predicted proteins | sample WorMetLIZISLAND2_FD_187412 | JGI IMG/M metagenome (GOLD analysis project Ga0209367, IMG submission 187412) | Marine gutless worms symbiont microbial communities from Max Planck institute for Marine Microbiology, Germany - Olavius geniculatus... ... | reverse complement strand
GTTTTATGCCGACGGAACACCACATACTGTGCTCTGAGCATTTCGCGGACGACTGCTTCAACACAGGATTGAAGGTAGGCCTAAGTTCCGTGTGGACTGCGAAATATCAACCGGAGTTAATTGCGCAGTAATAAAACTCGTTGTCCTGAGATGACGTCACACTGCAAATACCTGGTAGTTACGACATTTGGCCACCAGGAGCGCTGGCATCAAGAATGGCGGCGACCATGGCTCAAAAATTTGACTAATTAAATTACTTTTTCTAACAAATAAAGCACTTTAGCATGCAGCCAGCCATACCAACGTATTCAACTAGCACTGCGACATCATATATCTGAATATTGTTTTTGACGCTATTCCTCCTTTGACTACAGTCTATGCATTAAAATTAAACTGTTATGAACTTATAACATGTCTGCATATAATTTCAAGATGATGTAGAATGGTTAAGGCGATTTTGGAGTACATAAACTCACTTGAATAAGTCCATAGGCTTAACGGTACAAAAAATATAACAATAATTCTAGCAGTAGATCGGCGATTTTGCTGTTAGCACTGGAAAATTGCTAGAGGTAGATCGGGTAGATACATTATTGGGAAGATGGTAGAACTTATATTCCTGGTAGACACAGAAGGTCTATAAACCATGCCACAACACTGTCACGTACTTAAATCAGGCAGCCTATTCAGTATTATATCAGAGTTCATCTTAAGCCAAAGCTGTTTTTGTAACACAGACTTAGAACTATAGTGTTTTGAATAAATTTTATTTAATGCTTCGTAATTGATAACATTTCAGTTTCAACCACAGTCTTAACCATGCAGTAAAGAGATGTGGCTGCATTCTTTCACTAACAACGAGATAAATGTAACTAAATGAATGGCGATCTACCGCTAGTAATTTTCTGCTCACTAATGCGAGATCGCTGATCTACCGCTAGCACCGACCAAAATAAAGTGACATTCTGCGAAAATTATCAGTTTCCGCGCACTAAAATTAATTAATTATCACATAACAAATACATTTCTAACAATCAAACGTGATTAAAATGGATTTTGACAGTGGTCCGATAAGGAAGACTTGCCATATCCTGCATACCGTGGCACTAGCACAGCAGCCTAAACCAGCTAAGCCTTCTTCATAATTTAAAATTCACATCCTGATAATTTAACATTATTTTGCCTCGCCTGTTTCTCAACGCAATATCATTTACTGCCAAGAACATTAAGCTAGGTGAACCATATAAAAAGATGATAACTCACTTTCATCGGAGCTGAAGCCATTCAGATTAGAGGCTGGAGACACGGTACTGGAAGTAAACCGGCCGGCAGATGCACGGCGTGACTCCTGCTTAACTCGATTGTTGCGAGTGCGAAAACTGTTCAATTTACGCATATAAACTGGGTAAGTTGTCGGCGTAATAGGGCCCACTGAAAGATCATAATTTTTCAGCTGTCTTCTAAGCTCATCCGACGACATTCTTTCGCCATCCATCTTTTTCATAAGCGTGTTACTAAACGCCGAATAAAACCGACAATGTACCGTCTAGAGATGGGCCAATTATCAAAATTGCAATTTCGATACGATATCGATACAAGTAACTACCGGTAAGCATTCTTAGTTAGTCCTGTCTGAACATAATACTAAATATATTTATTATGTTTCCTTAATTTGTTGAAGATAAATAAAATGTATATGGTTGAGGCATATGTGTTTAAACAGTGCGTTGAGTGGCCCACACAATTAATTAATTAATTAAGTTGACACAATTACGCACCATGGGCGTTGGCACAAATTATATAGCTTATGCGTAGGCCTAATTAAAGGCGGAGAATGAGTGTACCTCACATAATTTTATGGTATTGACCATATATTTGTGCCAGAGATATTATTAAAGTTAGTGAAAACTCGACGATGCTATGATAAAACAATTTTATTTGCTTAGTTTTTTTGGGACACGGTATGTAATGTAGACTACGGTACGTGTATAGGCGGATCGAATTATGCAGCACAGTTTTACAGGGTGGACCAAAAAACGCGCCACTTTATTTTTGTCCGTCTTCGCCAATTAGGCCTATTGACCGATTTTCACAATTCACCGGCACACTTTGCGCAGACAATTGGCGATAAAATGTGATTATTATAGATCATCCCACCACACTGTAAATGCGTTGCTACTCTACCATGTGAAACAAATTTTCAAAAATCACTAAAATCACTATGATATAGGCCTATGCAAAAAAATCATCTTCTGAAACAATTTTTTTTATCAATTTTCATACAAAAATTAAATTATGTTTAGTGTTACATACATATCTGACGTTTGTAAACAAAAGCAGATGGTATTGTCGTAAATAATAATTTTTAACGCACTGACGATATACCGCGGTAATGTAATGTAGGCCTACCATTTAGCAGTGAAGACAAAGCTAAGAACTAATTGTACCGGTTCAAAAATACAGTTTTCAGAGAATACTGGCAGAATTTTTGAAGATAAACTGCAATGGGGAAAGAGTGGGAGTGTTATTAAAAGAGATTTGGGTAACACGCAGCATTGACCAAAGACATGAAACCAGCAGACTGAAGCATAGGCCTACGTGTACTGAAGAAAACGTGATCACTGTGGATGAAATGGTAAGCTTGCTAAACCACAAAGGCCAGAAACAAACATATCGTTCAATACGCCAGATATCCAAAGACACTGATCTAACAAAGTCTAGCATCGTACAGATCATTCATTGCATTTTTGGCTGGAAGTGTATTTTGTTTACCAACACGCTTGCTGTCTATGATTGCTAGTTTTTCTTGCACTTATATTTCACAAGGTAAGACTTAGTCAGTGTAGCGTCACAGTTAATGTGTGGCGGGATATTCAATAATCACTTTATTGCTAGTTGTCCACAAAATGTACCATAGCTGTTAAAAGCATTCATTTGCAAATTAAAAAAAACATAAAAACATGTTTTTATACTTTTACAAAGAAACATTATACAAAAAACATTATAAACTGCAAATGTTTCTAATTGCTACTTTTTACTTTAGGCATTTTTTTATTCTATGTAACCGTGATGATGGTACATACGCAATTATGAACTAAACAATCAAATGTCAGAACAAATACCAATAAAGTATACTAGTCACGTTAACAGTTTTTAACACATCTGTAGCAATTTATTCTAACGATTTAGCAAGAACAAAAAACATGACATTAAAAAGCACAAAAACATTAAAAATATTTTTAAAATAACAAAAATTTAAAAAACATTCAAAAAGTTTTTTTAACATTTAAAACATGTTTTTTAACTTTCATAAAAAAATATTTTTACATCTATATGAAATGTACCAGTGAAAGAATTTTGAGAATTGGTCAATAATTGGCGATGATGTGGACAAAAGTAAAGTGGCACGTTTTTATGGCCCATGGTGTATATTTGTAGCTGCATTTCATTGAACAACGTATAAGTTTAGGCCTAAATCTTAGAGTCGGCACTAATTACAAAAAGCCCAGTTGACGACAGGATGGGCCGCGGGCCAGCGTTCGACTTCCGGTTGCGGCCAGGCGATTTTCCAAATTTCATAATGAGTAGGCCTAGAGTCAGTGTTTGAATTGCCGGGGGGGGGGTTGAACCCCCAACTGTTTTGTCAACCCCCCTAATACACTGTCAAATTATGTACTGGTGGGTTAGCTATAGACCTATACTATGCATACGATTTAGGCCTTACATCACAATTTTGGTCGGGCTCCGACTGTCGAGAAATTCAACACCCAGCTAATTTTTCACAGTTCAAACACTGCCTACAGTTCCATACACGCTATGGTGACGCTGCTATATGGAACGCTACAGTGAACGCCAGGATGCGATATGGTATTCGGCGGGCGTGGGTGATATGGCTGCAAACAGAAAATTAACCTTGCATTAAAAATTGCGGCCAAACGGCTGCAGACATTGACAGTCTATGCCCTATAGGAACCTGAACGTCTTCGCCTTATTTAGCGCGTACCATCGCCGACCCCCTACGACATACCGTTCAGTCACAGTTTATAATTACCGTTCAAGGTCATCCATAGTCGATAATTTCTGTGTCATTTGAAAGGATTGGCTAGTGCGACTTCCTATTAATGATCAATAACAACCTGACCACATCACTTGCCCTTTCTGAGATACGGCGACTTATCGGTTGAAAAACGCACATTTTTCCACCTCAATACTTCTGTTCAACCAAAATTTGCAAGTGTTTCCATTGCAATTGGTTCGCTAAAATTTTGCGTGTGAAAAGCCATCACACTGCACTAATTAGTTTTGTAATAAATTAAGTTTCTGGGTAAGACCTTAATTAGTTGCAATACATGCGTTACAGACAGACAAACGATAGACGACAGACGACGTTGTACGCAAGCCTAGACCTATAACAAACAGCCCCAAAAACCCATAACACGATGTTATTATTGTCGTTGTATTTTTAGCAGACCGTATAGGTACTTAAGTACCGGTCGAGCTACTGGCCTGGTTGTCGTCGTCTGTCCGTCACAAATGTACATTTGTGGTTAAGCTAGCAGCAGCGGTTTGGCCGCAGTTTTCAATGGAACGTTTCGAAGCTATAAGTGACCGTACGGTGAGGACCAAGGTTACTGTTAATCACTATAGCATATACGCTCTGTCAGATGAGGTGGAAATCATTGACCTTTGATGACCTTGAAGGCCACTACTGCAACAGGAACTGCATGGGCTCTAATGCATCTTCCCTAGCAAGGTGTTTTCATGGTGACAAAAAAATTGCAATACTTGCGTCTGATATTTCTGTTGGTTCTTTATGACTGTATCTGTTTATATCGCCTAGCGAGTGGATTTTTCTTCATGATTGGAAGTCGGACGCTGGGCTTCGGATGTAAATGGTACGGTCGGTTTTTTTCTAGCGACAGCTGGATTTCTTGTTTACGTTTAACCATCGTTAAAAGATCTTTTAACTATGCGATTGCCACAATGTTCAATTGTTCATCAGAATGATCAGATTATAGGCCAATCTCGGAGGTATCGATGGCGGCCTATGGGTTGTCTTTGACAGTTGGAACTACACTGGCTGGAGCGTTGTCGGCAGCCTTTCAAATTATGACTTCCTGCAGTTCTAATAGGGGCCTACTAGGCTGTTGTCATGTGTAGAGAAGTCGATGAATCGCCAAATTTTTGGTGACAACGACTGCTACGACAATGACAGTCGCCTTATCAATAGGCCTGTGGTATCCGCAGTTGCTTAATAACAACTTGGCGGCGCGGTGAGTTATCTATTCTCAGCAGCCTCCAAAGTTGACTGCATCTTCTCAATGAAATGACATCTGCTCATCTGAAACAGCCATAGATATACTGCACATTACTGAGTAAACAGGTGTGTGCGATTGTCAAGCAAATAAGGTAAATGGTTTATAGGCCTACTGCGCAAGGCCGGTAGCCACAGTATAGGCATAGAGGAGCTCATCCTTCTAGACGTGGGAGTCGGGTCGATCAAGTCGACTCAAGTCGACTTGGGCCTTCCAAGTCGGGTCAAGTCGGTCTGTAGCAGCGTCACCGTCGAAATTTTCTGGCGCCGTCGGTTTCATTGCAAGTCATTTCAAATCGACTTAAGAAGTCGACTTGACCAGTAATCTTCCACCTTAGCAGTTCCCTCAGACGTAGCTATCGATGAGTTCAGGCGAATAGGGCAATCTGTAACATAATTCAGTAACCATATATAGCCTACAATAACGGTATACCATTTAGGGTGAACGGATTATCGAGTTTCAACGCTTCGCACAGCCGTAATTGTTAGATGATGTTAGATGATTCCTACACGGAATCAGCTTAATGTGAATGATTGAATGACGTAATTTTCCATGTTGTTATTCCCCTTGCACTAAATTGCTGAAATTAAAGGTTATAACGACACAGGGTTAATTATTCGTGTAAAAAGTTATTTCCATAGGCCTAAGCCCTAACGGTTAGCCACAGTACATCCGTTACAGACGGATAGACGACGGACAACAACGATGCCAAATCAAAACAGTCACATACTTTTTTTCAAGAAAAGACAATAACAAAAGTCATTCACCGATTTAAAGAATAAAAACACTTAATGAAATTATGAATAGCCTACAGTCTACATAGCTTACAGCGTTCACGCAAGTTCATTACAATTTCTGAACGTCTGAAGTCGTTTGAAGTCGACTCAAGTCGACATGCCGCTGTCAAGTCAAGTCAAGTCGAGTCGGGTGTGCTCAAGTCGACCGCCGTCGACTTGGGGTCATTTTAGCCTCAAGTCGGGTCACGTTTCTGTACCTCAGCGGCTCCCAGGTCTAGCCCAGAGCGGGGTACAGGGGCAGGGCCCCTTGTCAGGGGGTCAAGCTGAAGCACTTTTGGTTTCTGGACGTTCAATGGAAGCCACAAATTTGGCCGCTTTTCTAAAATTTGAAAAGGCAAAAAAAATAAAAAATTGGTGTTATCTTTGCAAAAAAATCATGGGTGGCCACGAAACTGCGGGGGCCTGGAGCAAAACTGGGAGGCCTGTGCCCTCCCCCCCGGCCCAGGCCTAAAACCGCCACTGCAGGATTCTATCCTGGACTTCGCCAGGAAAGCTTACAATGCTCAATGCTCAGACTCTCAAGTTGACTGGGGAGGGTATGCTAGGACAGAGAGAGAGAATGCCCCTCCTCATTGCCCACTCTACTCCGCATCTCACTCTTCGCGCCTATGGTGCCTATGACTAGAAGCATTCTGAGAACAGCAGCATCCAGTGAAACATTTCATTTTCCACTGCATTTACCTGCTATGCCACGTTCAGCACTGACAGAACATTTGTGACAAGTATACACTAGTGAGATGCAAAGATGCTCCTAAGTGCACCAAATGCTACATTAAATTGAAAAAAAATGTTGTATAGCGCCTGTCGATGCCCAAAGACATGTTTCATGCTTCCCGTCTCTGGAGAAAACCAGCAGACCCTTTTCGCTTTTGTTCCAAACCTGAAAGCCTTGTCTGCACAACTCCTGTGTTTTGAACACTTTCTGCTGATCACAAGTTGCATAAACAGGGACATACCAAGTGCCCACTATACAGCAATCTGGCGGTGTTCTCCCACTATTAATGAATGAAACTTACTCGCTTCCTAAATACAGGCTAGAAATGTAGTTCTAGCACTCTAGAAGCTGACTCTATTAAAAGCACAATACAGCAGTCAGGACAGAAACAAAAAAAAGAGTACCATAACTGTGTGTGGAGTAACCATAGATGATGGATCCTGGTAACTGGCTGCATTGGCATTGGCATCGACACCTTCATACATTCAAAAAATTAACTGTGTAATATTTGCGACGACAAACAGCATAACAGAGTGTATACAGAAGCTGCCGAAGTTTACTGCTTATGTTAACAATGGCAAACTATAGAAACAATTAAACATTGTTCAACTGACACTCACACAGTGTGTGTATATTATGGCTTCATTCATTCACCTTTTCACATGTGATATTAACTGTCACTGCAACACGGCATTGGAGTCTTTCAGAGATGTCCAATGATATCCTTTGAGCACTGGATAGCGTTGAAATTGAATACTGATATTGAAATAATATCGAAACAATGTGAAACTGAGAAGCGAATAAAAGAAGACGTAAGGTGAATAAATGAAGAAAAAAATAAAGTGCAGCACACATTATTATTCATTTCACAATTTTACTTTGTTTCAGTATTTTGTCTTGCACATGTCTGTGTAACGTGCAATCTGGGGACTGACTGGAAGCTACTGTCACCTGTTAGCAGCATACTAGCCTTCGACAATTATTCAGTTTCGTGTGGTTTTGTACATTAGCATAAAATAAATAAAACAAAAAAACCAGCTGTAGCTAGAACAGCTGACCTTACTGGTTGTTAGTGACCTTCAAGGTCATCCAACGTCAATGATTTCCATCTCATATGACAAAGCATATGCCACTTCCTATTAGAGATTAATAGTAACCTAGGCCGTATCTCTCACCGTTTTCGAGATATGGCCAGTTTTCCGTTAAAAATGCTCATTTCTCCTACCCCCTCCATTCAACCCCAAATTTGAAAATGTTCCCCTTGCAGTTGCACTATATCGCAGAAATTTTGCCTGCCTTAGTTTAAGACAATGAGCTAATAATTCATGTAAAAAAGTTTTCCCCTACGACATCTGTTATAGACAACGACAGACAGACAGATGACAACTTGTAACATAAGCTCGACATTATGTAAATACGGTCAGCTAAAAATGAGGAAAATTGTATGAGAGCTGTATTTTTGAGCTTAGAAATAACAAAAAATACACTGACTGCCAGGGACTCTATCAAGAACCTTGTTGGTAGAGCTTATAGCACTCCCCAGACACAATAGCAAAATTTGAGATAAGTCGGGGATTGGGGAAAAAGAAAAACAACAGAGAAAACGAAAAAACAGAAGGCAGAAAAAGGTGGGAAAAAAGAAAAAACATGTGATGAAAGGTAGTAATAAACAGAACTGAATCACATTTGAATGACAAGAAATTTGAGCTAATGCTCACGAGATGTGCGAAATCCTATAGCAGTTCCTGTTCAGTAGTTTAGCTGAAAATTGAGGTGTTCACGCTAAGTTAATATACAAATACCAAATTCTCTATCTGAATCGCATAACAATAGTTGCGTGGCGCCACCTAGTGAATGATATAGACTTGTGTTGCCACCCGAAATTGCCAAAAAATCTATAAAAACCGCTATTTTGGCGTTCAAGGTCATCCAAGGTCATTGAATTCGGTGGCAATCAAGAGCCAGTGTATGACTTCCTATTAGTGATTAATAGTAACCTGGGCCCTATCACACACCGTTACTGAGATACAGCAACTTATTGGCCAAAAATCGCAAATTTGCCCACCCCCTCTCATTTAGCGCCCTCGTTCGGGGTGACACCCTTCAAATTTATGGAAAAGCTTTACAGTACCTGAAACTAGAGTCTTCCAGGCAGCTGACGGTGAAGATTTGATGATCCTAGCTTGCATCGTTTTTGACTGATCCACCCGTGTGACAGACAGACGGACGGACGGACGGACAGACAGACAGACAGAATTGCGATGGCTAAGACGCGCTGAAAGCAGTAGCTGCTTTCGCGCGTAAAAACCAAAGCCCACAAAGTTCTGCAGTGACAATCAATCAATCAAAATTGAAACAATAATAATTTACAAAAATGACCCGTAGTTTACAACTATATGCCTAAAACCTAAGACAAAACGTAAAGATATAGGTCCAAATTTTTGAAAACCTAAGTTAGAGAAGAAAACTCTTGTCGCTAAAACAGTAATCTAGCCTAACCTTCTGCAAACAAAGTAGCATCATCTCTCGTCGTCGACTTAGTTCTCTGCGCACTGGGAGTCAAAGCATCCCTGAGTGCTGGTGTCCTACGCTGCTGCAGTGGAGCCCGGCCGACGACAGGACTCCGAAACTCATCAGACACGTGTACGGAGCCGGGGCGATCCAGTGCCAGTGTAGTCTGCAAGCGCAGATGACGATGACGAGACATGATTCTCTCACTGGCAAACTCATCGTCAAAGTACGAGTCACTGCACCGCGTGCTGTCGGCGACGTTGCTGCTTGATCCACTGCCACTCGATGACAGCTGCACACCAATAACAACAAGCCCAGCTGTTGCTAGGGAAGGCCGACCGTACCGCCTGTCCAAAGGCCAGCATGACTTCCGGTTGGTGGAATTCTAAAGCAATTACTCCAAAGTGACTACAGTTCCACACACGTTATATCTTAACGTTATATCTCGGGAGAATGGTGGATAATTGTAGGGAGGTTCGATGGTTAGTTTGCACGGTTAGTTTGTCTGTCTGTTTGTCTGTCATACCCCTCTGGGCCCTGGCGCTTTCTGTGTTGTACGGTTGCGGACCCCAACTGCGGCGTTTGAGTTCTTGGGCCTTATGTAGAGCTACATGCGCCTCTACCTTCCACATCTGTCCCCACAGACACCCTGAGGGGAGGGGGTGAGTTGACGGGTAACGAAGTAAACCCAATGTAAGGCGGGAACGTTGCTAGGCACATCAATTAAAAATAAATTACAGCCCATTTGGGGGAATGGTGGGTAATTGTAGGGGGGTTCGATGCGGTAACACAGATGTATTCATCTAGCAACCCTGGTAAGGTAATGAGCTGAGCCCACACGAGAAATCTGGAATGGGGTGTTAACCGACGGCCCACATTTAGGTTTCAGTTCAGGTTTTGAAATACTGCAGCTATATTAGCAGTACTCACATTCAGACTGGTAATATGAGCGTCGATTGCCTCACTGTCACCACTGTTGTTCACATTCTCATTCTCAGCATCTGCACCAACTATACAATAACACACCTCAGCTTTGCTATGTCCACAGCGGGAGACAAACAGCAGCAATGGTCCAATGTACAAGAGGTCTAACAGGTCTGAAGAGCTCCCCTAACGAAGTCTTGGGCGGTGCCCCATGTAAAGCCCAAGTTGCAAATGCTTTTCGTGCATTACTGGCTTTACGAGGGTCATCCCAAAAGTTTTCAGCCTCGGCATATTAGACAATAATATTTTCTACAATCTATCATCATCATCATCATCAGTTTTATTTCAGGCACTTGGCCCATATACACATAAAATACATAAAACATACAGCAAAACACACACAAGAAACACAGGGGCCTATAGGGGCCTACATCAGTGAAACGTACATCCTTTACGAACTCTAATGCGTCGATTGCTGATATGACGTCGTTGTAATTTATGACGTCATGCAGCTCTAAACCGAAATGATTTGAAGCGCTGACGCAAATAGCATAGAACTCACTGTTGCATGACAATTTTCCTGTCTGTATCTAGGTTCACCAAAGTGGAACCCCGTGGCATCTGATTTTGTGAAAGCCCTAACAAATACGTTTGTGAATTTCTCATTTGCATATGTGAATATACAATAGCCTACATTTGCGCTAGCCGCAAATAAGAGCATTTAAGTTAATTACGACTTCACACAAATACGAGGAGCATTCAAAAAGTTTTGAGCCTCAATATATTAAACCAAATTTTTTTATTGTTTTTATATTAGTATGTTTTAGACTTTTAGTATTTGTAATTAGACTGCTAGCCCAGGCAAAGATTTTTTTTACATTTATGTTTGTTTTAACTGCATTAAAATGAGTTGGATGATTTAGTGCATCAATGTGATATAAATGGCTAAAATGCACTGAATTTTGGCAATAATGGCCATCAAAAAAAGAAATAAAACAGAAAAAACGTTTTAAAAAGACAAAAAAACACAGCACAAAGAAATCATGATTTTTACATCCCTAATTATCAGTCTTGTGCAAAAAAAACCGCGAAATGCCACCGACGTAACAGAGCTGCCACCTAGCGAATGGCAGCAGATACAATGCAACTAATGCAAGAGTTGAATAATCTTGCAAACAATTTACTAACTGAAGTGCATACAAATGTACATGAATTTTGCAAATCTGCAGAAATAAAAGTAAGTACTAAAAACGTATTAAATGCTAGTCATTTTAAAACTTTTTGAAATGTTGTTAAATAATAGTCTTGCGTTACGTTAATCAATCTATCTCCAAAACACCTATTCTTAAGTGGAACCTGCTGATATGAATAGAAAGCCTAGGATGGAAAAACTATCGCTTCTCGGCCTTTTGGCTAAGATCAAAGTGTAGTATCTGTTCTTATCAGCTTAATATCTGATACGTCCCCCATCGGGGGACATCGATATTAAACTGATTTTTGGCACTGGGGGAAGATGCAGG
>Ga0209367_1011414_pt1 | contig 11784 bp, 10 predicted proteins | sample WorMetLIZISLAND2_FD_187412 | JGI IMG/M metagenome (GOLD analysis project Ga0209367, IMG submission 187412) | Marine gutless worms symbiont microbial communities from Max Planck institute for Marine Microbiology, Germany - Olavius geniculatus... ... | reverse complement strand
AGTTAAAACAAACGAGGCCCTCAGATGAGCAGATATGCAGAAGAGAATTCTAATTATTAGGCGAAGATACACAAAAACCTCAATAGGCAACGGAAGATCTAGCACAAACATTGACGACGACCTTGGCAATTGGCATATCGAAAAGCTCTTACGCCTAGACAGTAAACTAGTTCTATCCGCGAGCAGCACTAAGAATCTAAAGCTGGGGCAGAGCAACGTCGGGAAGGAGGCACGCATCAGGGCTTACAACACAATTATTCAGCACAAATTATAGTTTATGTCGCTGTCGCGCGTTACGTGAGCATTTCTCAAATTTCTTGTTTCTTGCCCCTATACCTTCCTTGTGAAAGAGGGCATTTTTAGCTTCTACTTTATTTTCTATCTATTTTTCATATTTATTTTTCATTTATTGTCTAAAGTTATTTAATTTCAAACCTATTAAATTTTCTTTCAAATTATTCACACCAAATTTATCCAGAATTTTTTCTTGTCGTATCAAGTTATCAACCCTAAACTCTTTCCAATTCCCTAAAAATCTTTATCAAAATTTTTTCACTTAAACTTTTCTAGACTTGCACGAGTAATATCTATTCGTTTTCGTCGTTTAGAAAATTATTTATCTCAGATTTCCTGGGTTTTCTCTTTAAATTCAAGTTGAATTTTTTTCCAAATTGTTTTCCAGCTGGTTTTCGCCTTTTTCCTACTAATTTACACTAAATTTTACTAAGTTTTTGCCTTTATTCTTATCCTGATCGTTTTTCTAACCTTTTCCCAAATTCTTACCCAATTTTTAGCTTGTCGGAAAATTGCAAAACACATTTTACCGTCAAAAACCTTCTAACTTTATTGGCAATTGATGCCGTCACATTTATCCATTTATTTCTATAGTTCGCATTTATTTTCGTCGTTCTATCGCCAAAGTCTATTAAATTTATGTACTAAAATCTATACTACCAGTTTTCATTAGTTCTTTCCAGAGATTTGGTCTCGGTCGAGACATCTCGGTCTCGAGACGTAGTTTACTAACGTCTCGTCTCGGTCTCTTCTCGGACAAAATCCTCAACGTCTCGGTCCCGTCTCGGTCTCGGAGTAATATGTCTCGGTCTCGGCCCAGTAGGTCTCGTCTCCGGTCTCGGGCCATTGCCTCTCGTCGAAGATAATTGCGCTGTTTGCATCAAATCCCTATTTTTGGGGGCCCGGGCTATCCGATGGTATCATTTGAATTTTTCCCTTAACGACCCGCGTTGCTATGACAACCAATTTTTGTAGAGAATTGACTATAACTCGGCCCACGTGAAAAATAATTGCGCGCTGTTTGCTTCTACCCCCTCCCCTATTTTCGGGCCTAGGCTTACAAGCACAAGCACAAGCGGTTTTCATAGTTTACAAAGCTATGTAAGGGTGAGATGAGTCAAGTCAACACTCGAAAACGACTTTCACTCAGCTTAGCGTGACACCTGTTTTGTGTCAGTTAAAAAAGTATCTACAACGAAATTTTGTTTCGTATATACAGTAATATTTTTCAAGTATTCACGATGGCTATTTTTGTAAGGGCCAGTCTGGAATTCAACACGTGAAAATATTGCCCCAAAACCATTTTTGCCGTTTTCGAGTTTTGACCGCATATCGCCCTTACTGTTAAAGTTTTTGCTCTGATGATTATGATCGCTTTCTACCCCTTTAGGCTCTGGGGAGTGGTATGTACGAAGACCATTTAAGGGGTTTGTATTCCATTAAATATACCTGTAGGTCAATAATTGATTGAAATCTCCAATTGCTCCTATCCCTTTGATGGGTTGTCATATTTCCTATCATCACAGTGCAGCACGGTAGTGCTGACACTGTTGTACGGGCGATGATGAACGTTAAGTATAGGAAATGGCGTTTGGGGGGGGTGCTGTAACTCCGAAACCCCTTAACCGATTTCCATAAAACCAAGCATACATCGACCACACGACCCCACGGGCAAAATTTGGTTACAATCGGTTCAAATGGGGAGTGGCTGCGCATGCGCGAAATTCGCCGTTAGGCGTCTATTTTTTCTTTTTTCTTGCGCACGGCTACAGACCAGCCCGTTGGACCGACCGACGCCGCTAATGGCTCAAACGCAGCGTTCTGACGCCGGACACATTCCTTATACGTTTTCAATTGAATTTTTTTAAATTTACTGCTTTTTATGCCCCAATTTAAAAAAATGCTTTACGGCCCATGGGGACCTCAAAGCGGTATACACGCACTGTAACTCGGTCCCCGTAAAAGGTAGTTGCGCGCTGTTTTCACCTATCTCTATTTTCGGGGTCGTGCAATCTGATGGTGTCATTTAAGTGTACCCTTTAACGACCCCTGTTGCCATAGCAACCATTCAAAAGTTACAAAATTTTGCATTACAGCCAATAGAAATTTCAAAGCGGTATAACTATAGCGGTCGCCATAAAAGATAATTGCGCGCTGTTTGCATCTACCCCTCTATTTTCGGGCCCAGGCTATCCGATGGTGTCATTAATTTTTTCCATGACGACCCCTGTTACCATGGTAACTAACCGTTCTTATTCAAAAACAAAATTGGCTGAAGCAGACATTGTGAAATCACACATAATTTTTTCCTTGCACCAACTTCCTTAACCCGTCCAGAGGTATTCTGAAAACAGTGAATAAATTTTTGTCATAAAATCAAATACCAAAAATGTTGACAAAAGTCGACTAAAACAGCAAAAATCAGAGCAAAAAACTCGAAAACGACGAAAAATGACGTCATTATGTGTGTAAGTGTATTTACACTCCCTAGATTATTGCAAACGGATAAGGCAAGAATGCATCAGAAAATGCCTGTGTTAAAATGACTGGTGAAAGTTCATGAACACAGATTTTATTCATGTTGATATTGATAAATATGTAGGAGAACGTCATGCGTATATTTCAAGTTTCTGAATAAATATTGTAACGGAAAAACTACGGAAAATCAGCCATGAAGTGTCGCTGCCAGAATGTATGGGCAAAATGGTTTGCTTCGTAAATACCCTGTGTGCTTATTGGGTGCATAACTGTGTGAGATTACTGATTCCAGCCCATAGCAGTGTTGATGCTAAGAAGCCTAAAAATTTTCCGGATGCTAATTTATAGTTGATTGTTATTAATTATGCCGTGAAAAAGCTTTTTATATTGCGCGAAGGTTAGCTCCAGCACACCATTAGAAATTCACCAAGAAAAACTAAAAAATGAAAAAAATGGATATCTTGTATGACACGGCCTGTGCAGAGTTAAGACATAGGCTAAGTGTAACAAAAATATATAGCAAACAATTAAATTGAATCTCCGGAATAAACTGACCAACGTCGAAATGGGCCCCAACGGGCCCCAGGCCTCCCACCAACAGGGGGTCTCCCACCAAACCCCTCAATTTTTAAAACTCTGTAATTCGATAGCCAATCCCTTTCTGAAATCCCAAATACGCCACTAGGCCCAGGCCTCCCACCAGGGGCCCCAAGCCTCCAACCAGCTAAATCCGGCCCTGTTGCAGCAGTCGTCGGAATTTGGGTGACCTTGAATGACCTTGAACGCTAAAATAGGGGGTTTTATGAATTTTTTGGCGATTTCGGGCTGCAACACAAGTCTATATCATTCACAAGGTGGCGCCACGGAACTATCGTTATGCGATCCATATAGACAATTTGGTATTTGTATATTAACTTTGCGTGAACAGCCCAATTTTCAGCTAAACTACTAAACCTAAACTGCTATAAGCTTTCGCGCGTCTCGTGAGCATTAGCTCAAATTTCTTGTTATTTTTTAACAGATTGTCTTATATCGACCTCGGCTGCACAGTGGTCGGTTGTAAAACCGGAACGCTTATTTCGGGTTCGGACCTGTCGACACCAGGAGAAGAATTAATGATGGCTGTTATCAATTTCACGTTTGTTTAGTTTGTTGGTATATTTAGGGGCCTAATATTTTTTATTTTGAGCTATTTCTCATAACTCTCTAATTGTTTTGTTTTCATATATCTGTATCAAAATCCATTAGATTGATCGGTTGTTTTCTTAATTCCTGAACGTTTTTACTTGCCATTTTTATTACAAAAACAGTATCTCTCTGTCATATGCACATGTTTTCGTACTTTACAGCGTAATTATCGTATAAAACCAGCAGGTTACGGCGGCTACCGCCGAGAGATTTACCCTTGCGCAAAGCTGCTTGACAATCTTGTTTCATCTTATCTGATCTCGTGACAGGCAGCATAATGTGCGAAAAGCATAGCGTTGTAGTGAAAATATGTTGATTTGATTGATGGCAACGCCCTCTATACACTGTAGTGTCACTGCTAGCGTGTCTGCGAGTGAGTGTGTTTGTGTCTGTGTGTGTGTGTCTCTCTCTGTGTGTGTTTGTGCGGTTTGTGTTTGTGGGTCAGTCGCATACGTTACGCTTCGCGGCGCAGACTCGTCTCCGCGATTGTGTAACGTTTTTCTGTCTCTCGTCAAAAGTACAGGTAAATCACCAATAATCGACAGCGCTCTCTTACGGCGTGTACAGAGCGACGTAACTAAACTGACACGATTTGGTATTTGACGAACTGACCAATGGGCGAGCAGGACAAGCCCATTGGTCATTGGTTGACGCCCATATACGTGATCATAGTCACGTAGGCACCGACGCCGTTAGACAGTACCTACCGTAATGCATTACTGCTTGCCCATTGGTCAGTTCCTCAAAAACCGATAGTGTCAGTTTAGTTCAGTGCAGTTCGGTTCACTTACGGGGCTCTGCACGTGCATTTACAGCGGTGCTCATCTCGTCCGTTTCCAGAACCCCAAGCCATCAAACACAGCTCAATTATAGGGTGTTTACACGATCCAGCAAACTTCCAGCAAACGTCCAGCATTAGCAAACGTCTAGCAAATGCTGGAAGTTTGCTGGATCGTGTAAACACCCCATTAAATACCGGCCAGTCCGCTGGGGTTACGGCGAGGCGCATTCATCTGATCATACCATATGGCAGGTGACGTTTCGTAGCTCTGAAATGTGTAGGCCTATGCCGTAAAGAGCTACACTGTTTAACCATAACACGTAAGAAGTGTATGAATCGTCAGCAGACCGATATACCGTCACCCCTCCACACATACTACACGCGGCGGGTCGTCACACGGCCGTCCGGCGCTATAGCTACTTTGTCTTCACTCGTACCGTCGTCGCCGTGTGTCGCCACTATCACTGCAAGACACTGCCTGTTAACATCGCCGTCATTTGTACATCGTCCGTCCGTCTGTCCGTCTGTGCGTCTGTTTGTGTTTTCGTGCGTTGCGTGCGTTGCATGTACGTAGTATCACTACTATCACGTGGTCGAAGTCGTCAGTCGTTAAAGTGGAAATATAAAGCTCCGGCGGAAAACTAACTGCAACATTTCAGGTTTGTGCCCAGAAACGTATTTGCATTTAAATGCAAAACGGGAGTGACTCCCGGCTAAATTTTTTTCCTACATTTTCATATCAGTTTCCCATAGTGGTTTAACAGTTTTCGGAACATTGAGCTACTTTAAATAACTATTATGTGTGTACGTATGTACGGGGGCTGCTTAAACACCGCAGATCACCGCCAGGGCTTCTATCACCACAAATCTAAAATCGAAATTGGGCTTAATGTGCTCTGTTTTCCTCGCTTCCCCGTCTCTTTTCGTGTTCCATTTTTTCCTCTCCGCTTTTTTCGCTATTCTCTATTTTTTCATCACCGTCTTTCCCTTCTTCTTTTCTTTACCTTTTCCCTCCTTTTCGCATTACATCCTTCTCCAACGGTTTGCGGTGACTTTTGAGCTTCTGGTGATAGCAATTTTGCACATAGAAAACTTTCTCTTTTCTTACTGATCGGGTGCAACTTGCGCCCATCAGGTATAGAGATAGAGGCCATGCTGAACCATGATCAACCAAAAATGCAGTAGGCTAATATGATATTGACCGCACATCAGCCATTGCCTCTGGCTCAGCTCAGATCACAGAAATAGTACGTCTTAAGTCACTGATCTGCTGTGATCCGCGGTGCCACAGAGACTTATCTGCGGATCAATAACATAAACAGTTTTAATTGCTGGGATCTCAGCCGATCTGCGGTTGATTTGTCGTTGATCTGCGGTGTTCGGGCAGACCAGACTGGGGCCCCGCTGTACACTTGGAATGTACATTTTTACAGTGTTTATCATTTTGGCACAAAAGTTTTTTTGCGTCGATTTTTTCGCTTTTATGTTACGGCTCCGTTAACACGCCATCGTTTGAACCCTACGTTTATCGTTGCTCGCTGTTCATTGGTGAATACGTGGATAGATGACTGACTGTGGACACTGGACAGGTAAACCATCTCGGTATTATAACCAACGCCAATATCAACTCCGCCTTCCATCCCTTCGGGGTAGTAAAATCAAGTACTGGTTTGCCTGGTTAGGGTTAAAGCAGGCGCGTTCACCTGTGCGAGTGTCAGATTCCGATTGACGCTATTCCTACAACCATCTAATTCTAACCTTAACTCTAACCGCACACTCTAACCCGAACCTTAACAGCTCTGCCTTTATGTTATGTCATCTTGCTTCCAATTACACGATTCTGTGTCTTTCAGCCTTATTTGCCGAATAGTTTCTATTGGAATAGCGCCGCGTAACGACCACTGTGTGATCCCATATGGCAGGTGACGCTCCGTAGCTGTCACGTTGTCACACCGAGTACCACTCCAGACATTGTGGTCTGATATGATGTCCGGGCCAGTGCGGTGAACGATCAGTATCACCAGTCAAAGCGACGTCTCCTCACGTACGCGTGATTACATTACGTCATACCGTATGTGACGTCATCAGGTGGTGCCCGGCGGCGGGCGTCGCTAGCTGGTATCTACTTCCGGTTGGTCACGTGACCGCTGGAGGCGGAGCCTGTGTACAGACTGGTCAGATGGCATGCTGATGCTGCAGCAATTGCAACGACGCCGCCTTCTCATCTCATTGTGAGTTCCTCGATGAGTCTTTCTGTATACAGGGTGCGGCAAAAAAGTGGACCTCTAAAGTGTTTCGCTTCTTTTTCTCAGCAACCGTTCGAAATTTGAATTCGAAATTTTACAGATTTATTTACTAAAACCTTCTAGATCTAACTGCCGAGAAAAAGTTGATTCTGTTAAAAAAAGACGAAGCTACAGACTTTTTAACATGACCGCCTACCGATTTCTCAGCATTCAAAAATGTTCCGGCTACAACACCAATGTAATAACATCGTTGAAACGATACAGTTAAATAATGATCAGATGCCAGAATTCCATTGCCACTGTGAATGTTCAAAGTGTTCACCGCCAGCTCCAAGCAACAACACCAGCCTCCAGTCGCCTTATTTGAGAAATGTTTTACAGCTTTGTCGATCAGTCCCTGTGGCAGGTTATCCCAGATAACCTGAAGCGCTTCTTTAAGTTTGGCGCTTGTTTTCAGCTTTGTTTTAATCTTGCAGTAAGCCTCTAACATTGCGCCCCATACGCGATAGTCCACTGGGTTTATATTTGACGAATTTGGAGGCCATTGGTCTTTTGTGATGATATCTGGACAGCTGGCCCGCAGCCTTTTCTGTGCGCTGCGCGGCGTTGCGCGCTGTGTGTGCTGACGCGCCGTACTGCTGGAAGATGAATCCTGTGGGAAGCCGGCGATTGCTTTAAACTTAAAAAGGAACAATAATTACCTCCGCCAAGGAGGTTATGTTTTTGCCAGGCTTTGTTTGTTTGTTTGTTTGTCTGTCTGTCTGTCTGTGTGTTAGCAACATAACTCAAAAAGTTGTGGAAGGATCTTTCTGAAATTTTGAGGGCATGTCGGGAATGGCAAAAACTACCAGTGATTCAATTTTGGGGTGATCAGGAAGGAATCCTGTATTCTGGATCACTTTAAATTTTCGTTACCTTTGCTTTCAATGGGGCACAAGGCAAACCGCTGTGAAACCGAAGATGGTGCTGCCACCTAGCGAACAACATGGCCTTGGCGGAGGTGTGCGGGCTCTGACTGCTTTCTAGTTTAGTGATAATTTACAAACAATATAAATTACTGTTTATCAGAATGTCACTGTGACGTCATCGGCAGTGACGTGTAATCAGTTTTTGAAAACTAAATAGCATTTTTAGCTTGAACATTTTTAATGCTGAAAAATCGGTAGGCGGTCATGTTAAAAAGTCCATAACTTCGTCGTTTTTTAACGGAATCAAGTTTTACTTGGCTACTAGATGTAGAAGGTTTCAGTAAATAAAGCTGTAAAATTTCATGTTAAAATCCTTAACGGTTGCTGAGAAAACGGCGAAAAACTTTAGGGGTCCACTTTTTTGCCGCACCCTGTATACACGAAGTAAAGCAGAGTCGAGTGGCGCAGCCAAAATGTAAATTGAGTGGGAGTCTCGTTTTGCTTCCCTTCATCTCCCTTCCCTTTTTCTTCCCGTTCTTTCTCCTTTTTTCCTTCCCTTTTAATCCATTTTTCCCTTAGAAGTAGGACCCCTAAATTCCAGCTAGGGAGTGTGGGGAAGCGATGTGAGCTCTCTTAGCGAGATCTGAGGCGGAGCTCTAGCCGAAACATGCGACTTCGTTTATTAAAGTCTTAAATACGGGATCTGGTAGCAACAATTTTAGTTATTTTTTTGAGTCTAAGATATCTATTTTAATCAAAAAAAATTGAGATTAAACGCAATGGCTTTCGGACATAAACGGTACGGTCGGGGCCAACTCTAGCGACAGCTGGGCTTTTTGTTATCACTCGATTAATGCTTAATTCCCGAGAGTGGAGTGTTGTAAGCTAGCCAAGACCACCAAAGCAGCGTTTACCATTTGGAAGAAAATTAATTGAAAACCTCTTTTTGGCTGATCGTTAAAATCGAGTCTTTTGTACGATGTGTCGTCTGTCGTCTCTCCGTAACGCTCATGCAGGTCTATTGTGGCTAAACGGTAGGTTTACCAAAAAAAAACTTTGTTCACAATTAATTAGCACGGTGTCACGGCTCTTTGAAGGCAGAATGTCAGTGATCCAGTGCAAGAAAAATATTTTCAGATTTGGGGTTAAACAAATGCCAGGTAGGAAAAATAGGCGTTTTCAACCGATAAGTCGCCGTATCACGGTTTGTGCGGTAGCAACAAGCAGTTGTATAAGCGATGTGCCAAATCAATGGGAAGACCGAAATTTCGACCCCCACAGCTCTCACATTTTTCAACCGATCTCAATGAAACTTGAAACCAAGAAAGATATCCTGGATACGACACCACAGGCAAACAGGGCCTAGGTTACTATTAATCACTAATAGGAAGTCGTACACTGGCTCTCGATTGGCGCCGAATTCAATGACCTTGAATGACCTTGAACGCCAAAATAGGGGGTTTATGGATTTTTTTTGGCGATTTCGGGCTGCGACACAAGTCATTCACAAAATGGCGCCACGGAACTAGCGTTATGCGATCCAGATTCCAGATAGAGAATTTGGTATTTGTATATTAATTTAGCGTTAACACCCCATTTTCAGCTAAACTACTAAACCGGAACTGCTATAGGCTTTCGCGCGTCTCGTGAGCATTAGCATTATTCTTGCCCTCACCTCCAGGTCATATGATCATAATTATCAGAAGACCGATCACGACCATTTATGGCTCAAAACACGTGTTTCCGCGTAAGGTAGTGCCTTTTGGGGGTCTTGATGATAAAAAATAATGTTTGAGGATCAAAACTCCCAAAAACCTGATTTTCGGGGCCTGAATAGGCATTTTAAGCCAAATTTGCGAAATTTTCGAGTCACGATATCTCGAAAAGTACGCATTCGATCAACACGAAATTTAAAGAGGAATTTCAGGTGCACAAATAGACTTCGTGGGTGGTCAAGCATTACAAAATTATAACTCAAGATGGCGGCGGCCGCCATTTTTGGTTTTTGCACAAACAGCAATAACTCAGCCGCCGATTGACGTAAATGAATGAAATTTTGCAGTAATGTAGACAACTGCCACCGGAAATAGACCATTTGACCAAAATCGACAAAAATAATAAATTCAAGATGGTGGCGTACGCCATTTTGAATTTCATTTATTGCTCATAACGTGTTAACTATTGCACATATTTGCACGAAATTTAGCGTGTGTATTACGCTTGAGGTCCTACACACATGTTAGCCAAAATATTGAACAAAAACAAAATCCAAGATAGCGGCGGCCGCCATCTTGAATTTTTTGCACAAACAGCAATAACTCAGCTGCCGATGATGTAGATAAATAAAATATTGCAGTAATGTAGATGGTTGCCACCAAAAATGGACCATTTAAACAAAAATCGACAAAAATAATAAATTCAAGATGGCTACGGCCGCCATTTTGAATTTCATTTATCATTCATAACCCGTTTACAATTGAACTTATTTGCACAAAATTTGGCATACATATTAAGTTTGACGTCCTACACACATACATGCCAAAATATTGAACAATGATAAAATTTAATGACAGCAGCCGCTATCTTGGATTTTTGATGAAACAGCAATAACTTAGCCGCAGATTGACATAGATTAATAAAATTTTGCAGTAATGTCGTCGGCTGCTACCAAAAGTAGATCGTGTGACCATAATTGACTAAAATAATAAATTCAAAATGGCGGCGGCCGCCATTTTGAATTCCGTTTATACCTCATAACTTAGTTGCTATTGCACGTACTTGCACAAAATTTCATATTCGAGCTAAGTTTGACGTTCTACATGTAGATAAGCCATATAATCGAACAAAAATGAAATTTAACATGACGACGGCCACCATTTTGTATTTTTGCACAAAACGTAACAAATCAGCTGCCAACTAAAAAAGGTTAATAAAATTTTGCAGAAATGTGGTTAGTTGCTACTGGAAATAGGTCATGTGACCAGAATCGAAAAGTAGTAAATTCAAGATGGCAATAGTCACAATTTTAAATGTCATTTATCACCTCTAAATGCGTTTTCACCTATCTGCACGAAATTTAGTATATAGACTAAATTTGCGGTCCGACATACAGTCTTGCCATTATATTAAACAAATAACAAAATCCAAGATGCAGGTAGTAATAGTAGTAGTAGTAGTAGTAAGTTGTTGTTGTTGTGTACAAAGTAACTGTTCAGTGACTTTTCAAACTTTAATAAAACCGAATATATTATATATAAAATAATTGCAAGCAATTCATTTAATAATAATAATAATAATAAAAGTAGTAAATTCAAGATGGCAATAGTCACAATTTTAAATGTCATTTATCACCTCTAATGCGTTTTCACCTATCTGCACGTAAGTGAACATTTATATAGCGCACTATGATTTCGCAGAAATCTCTAGTGCGCTGAATGCGTCATCAGTACATCTGAAACAAAAATGATTTAAGGAAACGTTTAAGTGTGTGATCATTCAGGTATGTTGTATAAGCGCTGATGTAAAACGGCAAAAATCAAAAAGTATAAGCACGAACATTATGCATTAGCTTAGACATTTATATCTACTGAGAACAGATTAATGTCTACAGGATGGTCCAAAAAAACGGATACCCAGTTTTATTTTTGGGATAACTTTGGTAATTCAGCACCGATTTTGACCATTATTTCACACTGTTACAAGCAGAAATTTATGGCGCGTAAACGTGAATTTCTTCCACCCACCACACCTTTATTGTGTGACCACATTACCTAGCAAAACAAACACTGTCAAAGCTACAGTGGTCTCGGAGAACAGGCAACACATAAAGATATTAATTTCGTAGCATAAAATAGTTAAGCTTACTTACTTATTCGCAGTAGTGCCTTGT
>Ga0209367_1011412_pt1 | contig 11784 bp, 7 predicted proteins | sample WorMetLIZISLAND2_FD_187412 | JGI IMG/M metagenome (GOLD analysis project Ga0209367, IMG submission 187412) | Marine gutless worms symbiont microbial communities from Max Planck institute for Marine Microbiology, Germany - Olavius geniculatus... ... | reverse complement strand
CTCTAACTCCGAAGTTATAATGGCTCATTTATTCCATTTTAAGCCAATTTTTGACCTCCCTTTGAAAAAGTTGTAAGGGTGGCCCCCGTCCCAGGTGGGGGTGCGCTAGTAAGACTTGGTCATTCTCTAGCGCGTGTAAAAATTTGAGGGTGCAGCACCCGTTAGGGGCCGAAATATAATCTTCCAAAATATTTGACTTAGGGTAGGTCAACATGAGCCATTATAACTTGGTTCGTAGAAGACCGAAGTTTACACAATTTTTTTTGTTCAACGTGGAATTAACCGTATTTAATAATGCCATTTACCGCTTGTCAATATCTCTATCTATTTGTGGTCAAACTCGAAAGTTGTTGTAAAACGTACTAAATTTTGGACGTTTTTTGCTCTTCCAAATTTTAAGGGGGGCGGTGCCCCCAAAAGTTGTACTTGCGTTAACACCCCCACCTAGAGACACGTCAAGTGCCAAAGTTTCGTCGGGCTACACCCCCTAACTCCGAAGTTATAATGGCTCATTTATTCCATTTTAAGCCAATTTTTGACCCCCCGCCCTTTAAAAAAAGTTGTAAGGGGGCCCCCGTCCCAGGTGGGGGGTGCGCTAGTAAGACTTGGTCATTCTCTAGCGCGTGTAAAAACTTGGGGGCGCAACACCCCCTAGGGGCCGAAATATGGTCTTCGAAAAATGCACTTTGGGTGGGTACGATTCAACATCCAGATCTCCAAGGTCACTGGACCAAACTTCACCAGACTTGTTTCGCCTAACACAGGAGGAATCGCGATAGACGGAATGACTATCCGATTTTGAATATCTTCATCCATTTCCGAGATATTCGCCGCCGAACTTCGAAGTCGTCCGAAATCGGGCCAAATTTTGCATGTTTTTGGCCCCGGAAATTTTTTTGGGGTGTGCCCCCCAAAATTTTGGACCAGCATTATAAAATTCAGCCTAGTACCGGCCCACGCGTCTCAGAGATCTCGCACTTGGATAAATAAATAAAACATCTAGGCTAAAACATAAGTCCTTCCGAAAACTATCGTTTTCGGGCGGACTAATAAATGCAAAATGTACAATGTTACATTTGTTATTGTGCACATGCACAGTTAATTTTTAACATAGTTGTGCCAGATGCATGTTAAACATTACTCAGCACTGTCTGCAGATAAATTTTTTCCATGCATAAGATAAGATAAAATAAAATAAGCTAAGATATGATAAGTAAGTTGGAAGAATTTAGCTTATTTCAGGATATCTAGTCTGTTGAGCAAACATGATTACAAGTCATGCACTAGTGACTAGATGTAACAATGTACAGGGTGAACAGTTACAAGTGGACCCCATAGCCATGGCTAATAGTTGTTTATAGGGGTTACCAAGTTTTTTTGGCTTTGGCTAGTCAGCTTATGGACTAAATTACGTCTGGCTAAAATGGCTAAACACAACACTAACAGCTAAGTAACACTTTTGCTGAAAACTTTTCAAAAACCTAGAGGTGGCTGCTAATGGAACTAATATCTGCGACTATGGGATCTGCATTATTGCCAGTTCTGTTACGCCATGTTCACACAGACACGAGTACGAGTCTGGGTTTTGGTTTACAAGTGAATGCTTTGCGAATAAAACAACAATATTTCACTACCGCTTATGTCGTTGTTAATTTTACTGTTCAAGCATCTCTCTCTGAACACACCCTAACTCTATGTTAATGCTGTCGAGGCATTAATTTTTTAATGCATGCATTAATGCACTAATTATTTAAATTAACCATTAACTAATTAACCAAATTATACTGCTTGGTGAGCAGAGGCTCATGTGTGTGAACTAGTTTGTTACCTGGTAGTGCACAGGATGGGAGTTGAACCTGCAACCTTACGGTCACCAGTCTGACATGCTATCGTTACACCACCAAGCTAATGCTAATTACTAATTAATGCATTATTATTTTGTAGATATTTTAGTGGGCTACATCATTACTCGCCAGAGGATATGTGCATTATTGGAAAAGAAGAAGAAGAAGAGGGTGACTGGAATGACGATCAACGAACTTGTGGCTGTGTCGCAGGACCATGACAATGTTGGTGGAATGGCAACAAAATTACTTTTCATTACTTGAATATTATTGGATTGTCAAATAACCACAGACTAATGGAATATTGCAACTCCTGCTTTACAGAATGTAGTAAATTTATGCGTATGCATTAATTTTTTAACGAGCATTAAAAACGTTAATGTGCATTAATTTTTTAACATGTCAAGTCAATGCATCAATTAAAGAGCTTTACTCTGAGTACATTTACTGTTTTTGCTGATTAATGTGAATGGATGCTGATAGGATGACGAGGAACCAGCAGATGAGAAGTATTCTCCAGATGGTGGTTACATCCCGCGCATATTATTCATCGGTAAGCCTTTTGTTATCTTTACCATGTGGTCATCATAGATATGGTAATTAACATTATAATTGTGACTTCCAAAATTGTGCCTATTTTTCTTTCATCTGTTGCAGCAAATGTGTTTTATCATTTGACTGATTGAATTTGTTGTTCATTGATAATATTGTGAAATGTTAGAAAGAGCACTCATTTGGTTGTAATTACTTTCACACTCATACTAAATTTTTAAATTCAATGCATTACTGTGAGGAATTGTAATTTTTTGGTTACATTGTTTATATGAAACTTTGCACCGTTAGTTGTTGCCAGTAAACCAAAATTGACTTTGTTTGCCATTAAAATCTGACGATATGTTTCTTTTTTTTGTTCCCAATAAAATTAGCTGCATTTATATTTTAATTGTGTAAATTTTGCTGTTCCGTGTTTTATGCCGGAGATGTTGTTAATCAGTGTTGGCTGAGCAGCTGCAAGCTGCAACAATATTTCACTACTGCTTAGGCCATAACGTTGATAGATCAGTTTCTTTATCCCTCAGCCAGACACCAGTTCACACTGCAATACCAGGCTAGTGCATGACCTGGCATGCCTGTTTATGTCCCAGCTTTCGCTGGCACTAATTGTGCCTACCCGTAGAAAGATGGTCAGACTGAGTTGATTTGGGTGGGAGGTTGCATACAAATATGTTTCAGCTTCATTTATTTGCTGACAGTCACCAATCCAAGTTTATGGCTTGGTGGTCTAACGTTAGCATGTCCGACTGGTGACCGTGAGGTTGCAGGTTTAACTCCCACCCAGTGCGCTACCAGGTAACAAACTAGTTCACACACATGAGCCTCTGCTCACCAAGCAGTATAATTTGGTACCGGTCAAAGGGCAGCGACGCTCTGCAGCTGGGAAGGTAACTGTAGGTCTGCCAATGTGTCAGACTCAGTGGTCTATCCACATATGGGCTCAACGGCCATAGAAAGGAAGATGACCACCCTGCCTACGCTCCAGTAGGGGTATGGCACCTTTACTTTTTACTATAGTGCAGGGTTTTCAATAGCGGACGTTTGGGCGTAAATATGCCCAAAAATTTCAGCCCGTACGCCCAAATTTTAAGACGTGGACGTGACGACGTTCAAATCAATTTGCTTCTTATTTCGTTTATTTGTCTATAATAAGCTGGAAATTGATGTCAGAATCTGTTTTCCAATGTTTTGTTGGTTCAGTAATTTTCGCTGACTGTCGTGTTTCTGAATGCTTCATTTCATGAAGACATGGCACGGCAACCATATTAATTTATTCTGTGAACAGTACTGATCCAGAAACTGCAATTTTCGTTTTGCATAAAGCTACTAAAAATAAATGTTGCTTGCTTTTACAAGAAAGCCCAGCTGTCACTAGGGAATTGCGTTACAGCCTATATAGTTCCTGTTGCACTACTGACCATCCAATATCAATAATTTTCATGTCATTTGAAAGCCAATATGCGACTTCCTATAAGTAATCAATAGCAATTTAGGCCCTATCTCGCACTGATTAATTACAATTAGAGCTGTCACAATTGATGCGTTAATTAACATGTTAATGCGTTATTAAATTAACGTGCGTTAAAAAAATATAATGCGCTTTGAAAAAAATTAATGCACATACGTAAATTTATGTTAATTTACTAAATTTTGTGAAGCAAAAGTTGAAATATTCCGTTAAACTGCGTTTATTTGACAATCGAATGAATTTGAGTAACTAAACTGTAGTTTTCGTTCCATCACTACTGTAAATAAATAATTATTTCGATTTTCGATAACATACTAATAGATTTCTATGCTACCTATGACGTCAGTTATTGTTGATTACACGTTTTAAAATGTGTTTCTAACTTTCTATATTAAACAGGCAGGGCCCCTGAAACGTCGCGAGGCCTGTGATATCTTATCCCCCTACTCTCCCTTTCGACGGGACTGGGTGCGTTAATTTACGTGTTAATTAATGCATTAAAAAAATTAACGCCTTGACAGCTCTTATTACAGTTATACATCCGTGATGGACAGATTGACAGACAGACGACAATCATGCCACAGACGCGCTATTCAGCATGGCTGTAGCGCGTAAAAACCACGATCTATGTTGGTGGTGCGTTAGTGACACATATGTAGTAAGTATTGTTTTGCATTAAGTTTTTGCTTGATTTTTCTTGCATGACTTCCAGATTTTGTACACTGACGTCCAAATATTTTAGCTTGGAAGTCATGACGTCCTGAAAATTCAGGGCTATTGAAAACCCTGCTATAGTGGTACAGTGTCAGGCTAGTGATTGTGAAGTCCCTGGTTCGACTTCTGGCCAGTACACTGTCAGGTAACAACGCTGGACAAATTTTTAACACACATGTACCTCCGTCACCAAGCAGTATAATTTGGTGCCTGTTTAACTGCCGAGAAGGTTTTTGGCAGTATATGGGAGAGATCTGGCCATGGCCGGCTCAGAGCCTTTGAAACGGAGTGAGCACTGACCGTACAGTGATAGGGCTGTGGGAGAGCACTGTTGACTGTGGGTGTCTTTGACTTACCTTACCATTCTAAGTTCACACACATGTGCCTCTGTCACCAAGCAGTATAATTTGGTACCAGTCAAAGGGCGGTGATGCCTCGAGGCTGGGAAGGTAACCGTAGGTCTGGCGTCGCACTGGCCATGAGTCACGGACTCAAGTGGTTTATCCACCTACGGGCTCAACGGCCGCGAGTGGGAGATGAGCACCCTGCCTGCGCCCCAGCTGAGGCATGGCTGCCTTTACCTTTAGTCTGGCCAAATTGCTGGCATATGTGAATGTTTCAGACCAAGGTGGACGAGTGTTGCAAGATGTCTATAACAGAGAAGGCAATGACCGATACAAGTATTACTACAGCGATCCACAGCACAGTGCGTTACACTGACCTTCTTCACTGGCATTCTGTCAGGGGGGGGGATAAAGGAGTGGAGAATTGCTTTCTTTCCCCTAATTTATAGCCAGTTGGAAAATTTTGTTTGAGAAGTACAACATTCAGGGATTTTAATAAGAGTGTAATTGCAATTGTGAGCACCAATGATTTTTTCGGTTGGAAATTTGCCACTGTCTATCAGAACATTGCAACTTTACTCTCTCCCCGTTGACTTTTTGATGAACAATGCCTCTGATTGCCGTAATTTCAGGATTTAAATCACCAATATAAAGCTATATTTTTTTTGCAGTATCAAAGCATGTGGTCGATGTGCTTGCAGTCAAAAATATAATATTATTGTGAGTGTGATAACCAGAGAAGTAAATAAAATTGCGCCACTCGTTTATTCCGAAACAAGCTGTACAGTTTTAGTGACTGGCAATGCATGAGCATTCTTAAAATAAACAGATGATTTTTTTCATCGCATGAAACAGACTTTTGGCACTGAACGGTCATTTAGTAGAGCCGTCTAAGCATCAATTTTTTAATGCATGCATTAATGTGTTAATAACATTAGTGCATCATTAATATTGCTGATATTGTGCGTGGACTGTACATCAAGTGGGTGAGTGGAATGAAGCCTACGAAGTTATGCCTGTGTCACAGGACCATGACACTAGTGATGGAACGACGACAAACCATTTTTAATTACTTAAATATCATTTGATCGTCAAATAAACGTAGTTCAACGGAATATTGTAACTCATTTTTCACAGAATTAAGTAAATTTACATATGTGTGTCAATTTTTGTAACTAGCGTTAATTTTTTATCACTCGTTAATTCTTTAACACATTAATGCATTAATTCAACAGTTCTAGTATTAAGTTAAGGGGTTAAAAGGTGTCTACAGTTTTTTTTTGGAAAATCTATCTCAAAGCTACGGGCATCACCTGCTATAGAGGATCACATATGCCACCCAACACAGGTGAACTCACCCTGCCTTAGCCAGTACTTGATTCATTTACCTCTGAGGAATGAAGGCTGATTTGATCTTTGTGGATGGTTATAATTATACCAAGATGGTTTACCTGTCTGCAGGCAGTCACCCATTCAAATTATGACCACCTGATAGCGATTTGATTGATTGGGAGTTGAACCAACGACCTAACAGGGTGACCACTGGTCTTGGAAAGTCGTGGAATTTAGGACGACCATTTTTCATGCTTGGAAAGTCATGCAAAACAGCAAAGGTTATTTAAAATCTTGGAAAAGTCATGGAAATAAGCAAAATTCCATGGATTTTATGGTTGTCTCAGTGAAAATGTGGGACAGAAAATGTGCATGTTTCATTCTGCTAGATCCGCTATGTGAGTCCAAAATATGCTTTTGTGGTTGAGGCTTCGCCTTGGATCCAGCTGGGGGAGCTCAGAGTGCTCCTCCAGACCTCTTAGTCAGTTCCAGGTCTTCACCCTTCTTGTATTTGGACAAATATGTTGTGCCGGTGCTTCATGATTTTCATTTGTTTGGTCGTGGAAAAATCATGGAAAATCCTTTTTGAAAAAGAATGGTCACACTGTTTTAAGTCCAGTTTCCTAACTGTTACGACAGCAAGCCAGTGACAAAACAGTAAAACCAGTTAACTGTGCTGTGTTTGCATACAGTCGTGACATCCATGCAGCAGTGTTTACAGCAGACGCAGCAGTTGAAAGGTCATACGCCAGCTTCCAGTGAACTTTGACCTTTTAGCGTCTCTCCAGCATGGCTTCGCTCCAGTGTGATTTTCATTTTTATTTATTTTTTTGTTCTTGTTTTGAATTATTTTCCATTTTTGTTCGCAAATTCGTCACTTTTTCTTTTGGTAGTTTTTGGTTTTATCTCTGTTAACCAAAATCACACTGGAGATTTTTTTTCTTTTGGTTTTTTTGTGTGCATCATATCATTAGTTTTATTTGGCAGTTATGTGGCAGCGCATAGTATAATAGTAGCTTTTTTGAGAGCATTCTGTTGCAGCTGATCTTTGTTGAGTGAACCATTTGACACGGCTGAGTTTGCTGCAGATATAACGTTATTGAAATTTATGACGTTATAGAGCATTAAATCGAAATGATTTGAAGCGCTAATGCAAACAGCGTAAAATGAGGCTCGCTAGTAGCATGACAATTTTTTAGTCTTTAGCTGAATTTGTAAAAGTGGGGTCCCATGGCATCTGTTTTTGTGAAAACCCTGACGAATAAGGTTATGAATTTCTTATTTGAATCGATGAATACAGGATAGCCCAAATCTGTGCGAATCTCAAATGACATGGTGAATAACCTGAGGCTGTTTGCATTGATGCTGGGAATCATTTCTAGTTAATGCCTCATGACGTCATAAATTACAATATGTGTAAAAAAACTTACCAGTTTACAACTTTGTGTAAGGACGATGTGATGATGTCAGTCCTCTAAAGCAGCAAAAATCATTTGGGTAACCTTAGACGGCTCTATGCATATGGCGTTCTTCATTTGATGTTATTTGTCGTATTTGTCATACTTGCCCAATGGTTACCGATTTGGCCGAACTGCCCAAAATGTGCACCATAAAACAACAGATAGGCCTAAGCGTATAATATATGCATAAATATAATACACGGTGTCTCTATCTCACTTAGGCTGGTTTGGTGCGGGGTTGTGACAGACAGACGAACAGATGGACGGACGGACAGAATTACGATAGCTACCGGTAGTACGCGCTTAGCACTACGTGCTCTGGTGCATAATAAAATTGATGTTGCCATGCGTTTGTATCTTAACTCGTGCTCATTGTTATTTTGCTTGACTTGGTTTGCAGTCATTATGTCTGCAAATTCAGATGAAACTGACTAAGTTTTTGTTGAATTACGACCATTTGTTTTGGGGGTTTTTTTTGTCATCAGAACACAGGGTAGAATCATGGAACGATATTTTGTTGTTAGCTCATTATCTGGTTTAACTGTTCTGTGGTACAGTTTGTCCCATCATGTGTGTTGGTTCTAGTTCTGGTTTAGGTTCTTGTGTTTTTTGTTTGTTAACGATTTTTAATCACTCCCTCAGTACAGTCTTGTGCAGCGCGTAGCAAATTTTTGAGACTGACTTATAAAAAGCTACACTTATGGAATGTCTTAAGTGTAACTAATATTTCCCAGCAGAATTTGATTAATACGAGTGTTGTTCAATAAATAAGTTACAAAACAGCGTCATTCTGTTAGTTTTCCACATCTAAACAAGAAATCTCAGCTAATGCTCGTGAGACACGCGAGAGCCTATAGCAGTTCCTGTTCGCAGGTAATCTTTGTCTATCTCCATCCATTTCGTCGCAATTCACACTTTTGCAGCCAAAATTTGCCAATCACTAAAAACACCTATTTTTGAAGTTCAAGGTTAATCAAGGTCATCAATGTTGACAATCTCAAGAAGCTCGTCGCCAGTGCTTGTTATGATAAGCAGCATGGCTGTGCCTATCTGCAACCATTTTCACGTTAGACAAGCCAACAGCAGATAAATAACTACTTTTTAGAGGGATACCCCTCTTTGGCACACGCCGCAGGCCTCCTTGAACCTAGAGGGTCCGGACATAGATTGCTAAAATCTACATTCAATGCTGAAAATTTTATATGCAGGTTGTCTTGGTCTATCTCCAGCCATTTTGGCTTAATTCACTCTTGAAATGCGCGTCACAGCCCGAAATCGCGAAAAATTCACTAAAACCCCCTATTTTGGAGTTCAGCGTCATTCAAGGTCGTCGATGTTGACATTCCTAAAAAGCTTGTCGCCAGTGCTTGTTATCATAAGCAGCATGTCTGTCTGTCTGCAACCATTGTCACGTCAGATGAGGCAATAACTGTAGAATAATGCCTTTTTAAGGGGGTGCCCATATTTCTCCCTCTCGCTGTGGGGATCCCCTTCAGCCACAACTGAGACTGACGACATCGGAGATGGAGGTTTTGACATTTAGGAGGTCTTTGCAGCCCCTTTGGAAGTGAAAAAAATAATGAAATAAAAAATAATCACAGAAGAAAAAGGAAGTAAGCCAGTCTAACGTTAAAAAATCGTACACATTTTCCCCACACTTTTCTAATAACGAAATGCGTTTTCGTAAATAAGCTTACGCACTGCAAGCTTCAGTCTGCCGGTCTCATGCCTTTGGTCGTGCTTCCTGTTTTCTATAATCTTCTTTGTTATTAACATGCCCAGTCTTTTCCTTTTGCAGCTTATCTTCAAAAATTTCGTCAGTATGCTCCGAAAACTGTATTTTTACGCGCGAAAGCAGCTACTGCTTTCAGCGCGTCTTAGCCATCGCAACTCTGTCCGTCCGTCTGTCCGTCCGTCCGTCCGTCCGTCCGTCACACGGGTGTATCAGTGAACAACGGTGCCCGAAATCGCCTATGATCACCGAATCTTCACCGTCGGCTGCCTGGAAGACTCTAGTTTCAGGAACCGTAAAGCTTTTCCATAAATTTGGAGGGGGTCACCCCGAACGAGGGCGCTAAACGAGAGGTGGTGAGAAAAATTTGTGATTTTTAGCCAATAAGTCGCTGTATCTCAATAACGGTGCGAGATAGTGTTTAGGTTACTATTAATCACGAATAGGAAGTCATACACTGGCTCTCGATTGCCACCGAATTCAATGACCTTGGATGACCTTGAACGTTAAAATAGGGGTTTTTACGGATTTTTGGCGATTTCGGGCTGCGAGACACATTTCAAGAGCGCATTGCGCCGAAACCAATTGAGATAGACAGGGACAAGCTGTATATGAAATTTTCAGCATTGAACGTATATTTCGACGGTCCAAGTCTCGATTTTCTAGGTTCAAGGAAACCTGCGCACGAGGGCATCAAAGAGCGGTACCCCTGTAAAAGTCGCAACGAAATGGCTGGAGATAGACTGACAGTTTGAATTTGCGAACAGGAACTGCCATAGGCCTAGGCTTTCGCGCGTCTCGTGAGCATTAGCTCAAGTTTCTTGTTTGAAATAGTTATAGGCTACATTCTTCATTAAAGCCTTATTTCTATTGCTTAATGGCACACTACAATACCAGTAATTCACTAGTGGATTAAACATTATTATTTGCAATAGTATCGTCCGCTTTTGTTTACAAACATCAGAAATGTATTTGAAACTAAGCATAATTTGATTTCCGGATAAAATAAAAATAACCTTCATAATTCGTATATATTTTTCCAAATGTATTATAATGATTTTAATGATGATGAAAATAAAATTCATGACAAATGAATTATAATGAAAATTTAGGTCTTACGTGGTAGTGTAGTGACACAGTTAAAGTGTGGTAGGATATTTTTAATAACTGTCTTATTGCGAATTTTTCAGCGAATGTGCCAGCAAAGGAAGTTTGAAAATCGGTTAACATTTAGCGAAGATGTGGACAGTGACAAAGTGGGACTTTTTTGAGACACAGTGTAGTACAGAGGGTTCCTGCATGTGCATGGGACAAAAAACAGGGCGGGGCTACGTACAGTGCAGCTGTCAATCAACTCTGGCTTGGCAGCGCCATCGCACGAGACGCCTGGTGCTGCCAAACACGACTTGACTGACACTTGCACTGTACGCAGCCCCGCCCTGTTTTTGTCACAGGCGACGTCTTGTCGCTCATGTGGGCACACTCTTAGAAGTCTACATAACATGACAACAGTGACAAATCAGTCTGCGATTGCTACTGACACTCGTTGCGTGTAGCCGAAATACAAACAGATACATTTACAACCAGTGATGTCGTGGTAGGGAGGCTGCCCCCTCCTGAAATCTTAGGCTGTCGGAAAATTTTTTCTTGTCAAAAATGTTCTTCCAAAAAGTGCAAAATTTGGAGCCCCCATTTTTGTGGAATTAAAGCACTTTGAGCAACCGTCATCTCCTCTATCAGAAATTTGCAGCTGTGTATCGGAAAATTGTAACCTTTTGCCCCGCCTATTTTTCAATTCACGACGCCACTGGACCAAACTGTGTTAATTCTTTATATATATAGCCTACGCCTACTGCTTAATTCACTCAGATCGACAAACGAACCTTAAGCATTACCCCCGTGCAGTAAATGGCACCAGCACACAACGGCTAATAGTAATTTTGGCCTATTAGCTTACTTTCTTGCATGCTCCAACCGCGTCAATGTAAATACAAATTTTATAAAACTGCTGTCGGCAAAACGTTTACAATTTTCCAGTCTTTCCGCATGGTCAGACTCTTCTGTGTAGAATGTAGTAACTTAAACGTCGTTGTTGAAAGCAGAATTTTAATATTTTCGTTGCATCTTGAATCATGGAAAATAAATCGTGACGTCTCACGAAATTTTGCAGTTCTTCGTGACACAGAACTTGAAACTCTGTTTAGCCTAGGTCCGACGGTCTGGAACTCGCTGCCAGATGAACTCAGAGATCCAGCGTGTGACATTGACAGTTTCAAACAGTTCTTTAAAACAATCCTGTTCAGTCAGTACTAGTGTGACAAGCGCATTAGAGGTT
>Ga0209367_1011411_pt1 | contig 11785 bp, 6 predicted proteins | sample WorMetLIZISLAND2_FD_187412 | JGI IMG/M metagenome (GOLD analysis project Ga0209367, IMG submission 187412) | Marine gutless worms symbiont microbial communities from Max Planck institute for Marine Microbiology, Germany - Olavius geniculatus... ... | reverse complement strand
TGAATTCGGCGCCAATCGAGAGCCAGCGTACGACTTCCTATTAGTGATTAATAGTAACCTAGGCCCTATCTCGCACCGTTACTGAGATACAGCGACTTACTGGCCAAAAATCGCAAATTTTGCCAACCTCCCTCTCACTTAACGCCCTCGTTCGTGGTGACCTCCTTCAAATTTATGGAAAAGCTTTACGGTTCCTGAAACTACAGTCGTCCGGGCAGCCGACGGTGAAGATTTGGTGATCATAGCTTACATCGTTTTTGACTGATCCACCGTGTGATGGACAGACAGACAGACAGACAGAATTGCGATGGCTAAGATGCGCTGAAAGCAGTGGCTGCTTTCGCGCGTAAAAACCATACACACGCTCGCTGATTGTTGGACTCAATTTATTCACCATCAACCGCATAATAAGCAAAAACTAACTAGACATAAAATAACAAAAAAAATTGCACACAGGCACAAAAATAAAAGTTTCGTTGCGTTCATAGCCTAATAGATGTTTCGTGCGTTTATACTATTTATTTCTCGTTTCCCTTAAAGAATGTAAGAGTTATCGGTTCACATCAACCTGTAGGTTCAGCTGTAGCTACAAGCTTAATCCAAAAACGTCGTCGATTTCACGTAAACGCAATAAACGTTTCTAAACGATCTTGTAAATAATGTGGTGTTTACACGATCCAGCAAACGTCCAGCAAACTTCCAGCAAATGTATTCAAAATACACGTGCTAATGCCGGACGTTTGCTGGAGGTTTGCTGGACGTTTGCTGGATCATGTAAACACCCTACAGCACGATTTACGTTTTCATTCAAACTTTTTATAGCTCCATCCAGTCAGCTTCACGTTGAAACACGTTGGATCGCGTATTTTATTGAGACTTACATTTGATCATGATCATGTAGACGTCGATGGTGCAGATGGAAGGCTGGGGAAGACGTTCTCCTTTCTCGAGCAATACGACTATTTCTGTCGCTCGTACTGTGTCGTACGGTCGCTGGCCGTATGTGAACAGTTCCCATAGCGTTACACCTGCGCACAGACATGTCATTAGTTATATCATATTTATTATGAACTCGTGCACAAAGTACAAACAACCAATAGGCCTAAGCGCATATGCACAACTTAGCTAGTAGAGATACTGTCTACAAAGATAGCCAGCGCCTCTGTATTTTAGGACGTTAGGGCGCTACAGAAATTGTATCATTATTATAAAAGGAAAAGAAGTAGAATATCAAATGCAAAATAACTATCGCGAAAAATTGTAGTAATTGTACCTTGCTAATCAGTTTAAAGTCAGTTCCACCAACATGCTCCGTTCAGTCAAACTCTTACATTGGAATTTTTTTTATCGCCTAAGCTTCGTTATCAAAAAGTAAGATGCACAAAAAATCTATAGTATAGGGCCTAATGTCGTCAAGTAAGGTAGATGAAACCATAATCAAAATGTACAAATATGGCAACAAAATAACGACAAATTGCATATAAAATCTTGAATGTACGTAAAATTCAACTGAACGAATTAAGTCAAATAATAATCGACGACTGATTATTTACCGAAGCTCCAGACATCACTTTTGTGCGAATAAATGCGGTTTCTAATGCATTCCAAAGCCAGCCATTTGATAGGCATCTGAAACATGGTAAAAAGCATTATTGGTATACTTTGAAATACGTATATGCATGTATCGACGCTGTGTTCATAATAAATAAAAACAAAGTATAAAAATCTCCAAAAGCAACTAGACAAAAATCATACTATTTCAACAATATCATCAATAGTTTTGAAAAATTCACAGAACTAATTATCTTAAAATCCTTCCATCGTGAGTGAATTTGTACGTTATACTAAAATCGAAGGGAAAACCAAACGATCAGTGCATAAGCCGACCACTAAAATCAGAAAAATAACTTGTTTAGAATGCATCTAATAAGTAATTAACAACTAGCCTAACTATCGACGACTAAAACCTTTTGAGATAAACAACATTTTTGTCACCATTTATAATACCTCACCGCTGCTTTAAATCGTCAATTTTGGTGACAGGAAAAATTCTGGGCCTACATAAAGTTTGTGGACAATTTCTGCTCTAAAATTCCCGAAAATTCATCTTAGAACAGACAGCCTAGCCGGAAGTTGAGTCTCGAAAAAACAATAAACAATAATCGCAACTACATGTACAAGAGCAACAACAGAAGCATTGTGGCTTAAAATTTTAAAAAAACTGAAATTTAAAAAAAACGCACAAGACTGGCAATTGTATTCAGGGACGTCGTGCGTTGAAAAAATTGTCCGGGCAGCTTCCTAGGAAGTTGCAATTTTCGGACTAACGTCGCATGTTTCCGATAGAATTCCCACAGACAGCTGCAAATTTCCCACGGATGAAATGACGGGTGCTTAAAATTTTAATTTTTCCTTAAATTTCCCCCGAATGGTTTTTTTAGCTTCAAATTTGGCATTTCCGGACGAAAATCTTCCGACAAAAAAGATTTCCCGACATTCTCCAAAATTTAAGAGGGGCAGTTGTCCGTGTGACCCCTGCCACTAATTGTGTTACCTTGCAGCTTTCGAACTCAAATGATTCGTCGCCACTGACCAACTTCGCCAGACCGAAGTCAGTGATCTTAACGTGATGTGGCGTGTGTACTGCACAGCAAACAAACATCGGAGATAAACGTCATCGTAGTTTATAAAAAAATAACCAGCGTTTTGACTCTCAATAACCAGAATTTTAGAATAACCACAGCGTATCATAGCTATAGGATATATAGAGACGTCCAGAAGTGTGCCAAAACACCTGACGCCATCGCATATTTTTCACTGCAACCACATCGTGTCCCGTTGCTTAGTGGCGTAACGGTAAGAACGTTGGACTTACGATATACAGGTCGTGGATTCGACTTCCGGTCGGGTCGCCGTCGCTATCATGTGGTTACTCCTGGATCTGTAACTGTCTGTGGACTGGACAGCTAGACCTAAATCATCTCGGTACATAATCAACCACCAAGGCTAACTCAGCATTCTATCCCTCTGGAGTGGGCAAACCGAGTATCGGCCTGTCTGGCTAGGGTTAGGGCAGGGCACGTTCACACGTATCGGGTGACAGGTAACACCGTGTGATCCCATTATATGGCAGGTGACGACTTTGAAAGTCGTTAGGCCTACCTGCCATAAGGGATCACACGACGTTCGTTACCTGCCTTTCCGTAGCTCTGAGACGGGCTTACCATCAAGAACTATAGTCAACCTTTAGCATTTAAAAAGTGTCATTATGCATGCGACAGCAGGTACGTCATAGCGCGAATTATGCTATCACAATTCCATCTGTCTGTCTGTGCGTCCGCCTGTCCGTCTGTCTCATGCGTAGATCAGTCAAAAACGGAGCAAGCTAGAATCGCAAAACCTTTACTGTCGTTGCCAAAAAAACTCTAGTTTTCTTGTGACAGCATTTCGTGCAGCTGGGTAAGAAGACTTTCCTCAAACGAGGGCGTCAAACAGATATCCGCCTAGAAAGTCGTTATTTTACTGCTGTTGGCTCGTCTAGCACAAAAACGGTTGCAGATAGACACAAACTTGTTGCTTACCGTAACAAAAACTGTTAACGGGCTTTCCAGCGGTATCACATCTATGACCTTGAACGACCTTAAACTTTCAAAATAGAGGATTGTAGTGATTTTGGCTACTTTCGGCTGCGGCGCACATTTCAAGAGTGAACCGCGCCGAAATGGCTGGGGATAGACCAAGACCAAGAAAAGCTGCGTATGAAATGTTCCGCATTAAACGTAGATTTCAACCGTCTAAATTTCCGACTAAATTTCCGCCTGTTCTCTTCGGTGTGAAAAAGCGTTAATTGCACACTCGTTTACCAGGCGGCGACACACGTCCGAGTCGTGAAGTTGTCGCCTTCACTGAGCCTGACATGTGGCGCCGCCTAACAGCGACGACTTGAAAGCGTAAAGCCGCGGATTATTAGCTGTGACGAGTGTCCTATATGACAGATTATGATTAGCAGGGTCGACGGTTCGCTATTCACTGACAATAAGAAAAACAGACAAGCCCTCTAGAAGTAACAGCGTGCGCTGTCGCATATAAAGTCAGTCATCGAACTTGCCGAAACGACGACCTTCGCAGTACATCGGCACGTTCCTACCTAGCGACGCACGTGATAGTAGACTACAAAGTGTCCTATTGGTACACAGCTCACATTAGCTCTTTATGTAAAACCCATCGCAGAGCTACCGAGCGCCATCTGCCATATGGATCACATAATGTTACTTGCCGCCCGACACAGTTAAATGAGCCCCGCCTCAACCCCTGCTAGACAGACCGATACTCGATTTACCTACTCCAGAAAGACGAAAGGCTGAGCTGACCTTGATGTTGGTTATATACCATTACAGTTTACCTGGCTGCACACAGTCGCACATCTTACAGTGGTAGGCTAATCACTTGATACTGATCCAACCGGCAGTCGAACTCACGACCTCTTGATCGTAAGCACTACATCCTAACCACGATGCCACCAAGCCGCCGGTCGTTAACAATCTGCATGAACTTTATAGCAGCAGCAGCAGTTGCATAATTATTGTAGCATTACGATACAGCTGTCACAATCACACAAATACACAATACATACGTAGAACATTTCTGGCCGCCAGATCTCGGTGAATAATTCCACGTGACTCTAAATATGCCATCCCCTATCACACCACAAATATAATAACTTAAGTACGAGTAGCCAATATGTACTTAAATTAAGCTTAACAAGATAAAGTATCGAATCACATCACAGAAACAACGTTACAGATCAAGCAACACAATGTTCTTAACTGTTTTCTCTCTATATGTATACAGATTAAGTGCTTCCAAAAATACGTCCAGTAAAGTTTAGGCTACAATCAGCGGCGTAGTGGATTACAAAGTTGGAGATAAAGGCAAAAAGTCGCAATATTCTCAGACGGACAGCTGCAAAATTCTAACAACAAATAATGGTGCTAAAAATTTTCATTTCGACCCCAAATTTCACTAAAATTGGAACTTCAAGTCCCAAATTGTGCTTTTGTTTTTTTCCGAAAAAAACTTTCGGACAGAGAGCAAATTTTCTGACAAACTAAAATCTGTGGAAGAATAATTGGAGCGGAAAAACAATTGTCCTCCCTTTCGTCGCTGTAACTGGCTGCAAGGAAGAACCGGCGACAAAACTGACCCGAACGACTAAAGAGAACCCGGAGATAACTTACTGAACGTAATTGCGCGCTGTTTGCAGCTACCCCCACCCCTATTTCCGGGGTCGCGCAATCTAACAGTGTCATTTAAATGTACCCCCTAACGACCCCTGTTGCCATAGCAACCATTCAAAAGTTGCCAAATTATGCATTACAGCCAATGGAGAGTTCAAAGCGGTATAACTCGGTCCCCGTAAGAGATAATTGCGCGCTGTTTGCACCAACCCCCATATTCTTGGGCCCGGGCTATTCGATGGTGTCACTTAAATTTGTCCCATGACGACCCCTGTTGGCAACTAACCGTTCTTATTTAAAGACAAAATTGGCTGCAGCAGACAATGTTACATCACACATAATTTTTTCCTTGCACCAACTTCCTTTACTCGCCCGGAGAAAGCGGGACTCGCGTTGCGCAAAGGTAATGGGAAGAAATACTGACCCTGGCGATCTGTGCGCACCAGTTGAGAAGTGCCTTTGAGCCGACATTAGCGCGGTGTTTACGAACGTAATCAAGCAGACATCCGAGCGGCATCAGAGGCGTCACCAGCATTACCTGTGTTGCAACCAGCAGTTGCACTTACTGTTTCATTAGCATTTAAATTTTAATTTTTTTCCAACAATAGGAGTAATCCTTATTCAAACTATAATGACACAGCACAGCATATGGTCAGCGTTAACATCAGTTTACAATAAATCGTGATTTAAAACCGAACCCGAACATAACCAAACGTGAATTCACCACACAAAACCAAAAAACTAGGTTTTTAAATGAAAATCAAATGACAGAAACTGAAATAAAAGTACTGTGGTGCGAAACATACAACATCCAGAAACAGACAGTTACGGAAGAGCTAGAAATTTTTATGCTATCAAAAAAGAGTTGAAAGGAAAGAAAAACTAAAACGAGAAAAAAATCGTAAGCAAGTTCAAATATGCGAAAAACCAGTCCATTGACTATTTCAACAGCAGTAACAAGACTGCACTGACCTGTGAAGCGAGGCAGACGGCCAGCACGTGGACACAGCAAGGATGAAGCACAGACGCCATGATGCGAGCCTCATCCAGCAAACCACGGCTTGCCGTGCCGTCCTGTAACACCTTGATCGCCACCGGGATCTTTACGTTTTCACCTTCTGGATACCATAAACCCTGCACCGCCACACGATCAGCGTATTAGACTGACTGTACGGCCTAAAAACTCTTGTGCGTCCAGTTGAGGTCTGGCGAAAAAGGTGGAGCTGGTGAGAAAAGAATATTTTTTAAACAAATTTCATCTCATGACATACATTCCGTGTAATGGCACACTAAGTACGGAGCAAATAAATCGATTGGAAGCAGGCTTGTAAACGTGAAGAACTACTCGTACGCCGTGCGGCGGTGTTCACTGTTACGTCTTAGCCATCGCTCGCACGTGCCTGCGGGAATTTCCACTGATTTTTAACTGCTGCGTGACAGCATCTTATGATTTAGCAGTAGCAAACCAGACTGAGGTAATTCCAAGCAGGTGTGCGGCGCTGTGTAAAGCAAGTACCTTGTAGACGGTTCCGAAGGCGCCGGAGCCGATGACGTCACGCCGTCTCAGTTCCGACTCTTTGATCAGTCGCAGTACTGCCATGTCCGGTACCGCTTTGCCGGGCGTCAGCGGCTGACAGAAACACACATCGTAAAGCAGGCAATAAAAAATCTCTAACTACTACGCCAAGATGCTATATCTATAAAACTGTACGTGGTTGGAGCCGTCCAAGTGCTCTGGTCGTGTAGAGTATCGGACTTCGGCTGAAAGATGGCCAGTTAATTATAATGCTGTAGCGCGGATCCTTAGCGAGCATCCTCAAACACGTTGCCGAGCCATTATGCACTCCGGCCAGCTCAGTCCCCTATCCTGATTGAAAAAAACGAATGAGCAGCTTACCTGGTCCAAATCCGAGTAACTGATACTCGTTTTGCACTACAGATAAAACCGATGGGAATCGCGCTTCCTGTGACCTCTGTGGCAAATTTCCGTACTGTAAGAGAAATACAACTTCAACCATTTTCGTCAAAAAACGTACCGTATGTTACACATTTGATATTTTTATAAACACGTTGTAAATGTTTTACGACTAAAAAACCTAGCTCCGTGTCTTTGTAAAAGATATTTGGCAATATTGGCTCTGTACCTGTCATTGCATTGACGCTTTCCTTAATCACTTAAACGCTGAAACCGGGTCCGGGTACCGAGCAGTTGTACTGCAACTGGGTACGTACCCGGTTCCTAAAACGGATATGCAGCAGATCAATATGTCGTACCTCACACTCGACGACGCCGGTGATTCTGGCGGTAAGTTGCAGGTTCTTCTGCTGCATCTGGGCCACTTGGCGTCTTAGCACCATGACAACGACCACCACGACGCCGGCAACAAGCACGCAAAGAGGTATAGTCAGCGCCATCGCCAACACACGCTGATTCCTGCATAATGCATATGCATGCATGCAAAGTTACATGTAGGCCTCTATACACTGATAACTATACTGTATCTGAGAACGTTACATGGAAGAACAAAATAAGAAACGAAACTATAAAATACAATATAGGACAAGACATGCTGGAAACCACAGTCGGCAAAGACGACTAAGTTATGCTGGTTTGGTCATGTACAACGCACGGAAACTCCGAAAGAGCTAAGAAAGAACTGCGTTGAGTCCCCGATGAGAAGAGAAAACGAGGTTGACAATGCATCACTTGGAGGGACACATTATGGTGAGATACCAAACGTATGGAAACATCACGGGACGTCGTCTGTTTCACAGCAACAGACAGTAAAAAGTAAAAAAAAATGGACCGTCCGATGTGCTGGTCACAAAAAAGATTAAGATTCCAAATAATACCCCGTTTACACGATCGAGCAAACATCGAGCAAACATCGAGCTGACTCGTCCAGCTAACATATAGCCAGCTCGTCGAGCCAGCTTGATCGTGTAAACGGGATAGGGGGCCTATGAAGTTTCTATTGCTAGACTACAACAGCGAAAACGAAGGAACAAATAAAAAATAGCCATAAAGCAAAAACACATAACGATGACGTATCAAAGCTAAGTCCAACTAAAAAATTGGCTGCGTATAAATAATAAAATATATATGCAAAAAAACTTACCAGTTTACAACTGTGTGTAAGGACGATGTGATGATATCAGTCCTTTAAAACAGCAAAAATCATTTGGGTAACCTTAGATGGGGCTATGCATACGGCGTCCTTACAAGCTGACTTTAGTTGGTAATCACTAACATAGTCTAAAGCCTTCTTCATTTGATGTTATTTGTCGTATTAGGCCTACTTGCCCAATGGCTACCGATTTGGCCAAACTGCCCAAAATGTTTTTCTTAGTAATGATTTAATAGCTAAACTTGATGCTTTTTCAAAAAAGCTTTCCGCTGGGGCTACAGCTGTGATTTGAGACGTTTGTCTGTTTTATTGCATGAGGCAGATGAGCACCTATTTCATAAAATGGTTAATAATAAAGATCACTGTATTCACCAGTTATTACCTCCGGACAAGATTTTACCTATGAAACTCAGGGCCACCAATTGTATTTTTGCATTGCCTCAGTGCCACTATAACTTGTACAAACGTTCGTTTGTATCGCGATATTTGTTTGGTGATGCATATTAGATTTTGCACGTAGATCTGTTGTAGCTCTACCGTATTTCATTTCATTTTATTTTTTTCTGTTCTTTCTTTTCTTTTTTTCTTATCGATATTGTAACGATTATGCTCTGTTTTGTTCTGTTTTTGCAACGACGTTTGACCGTTGTTTAATAAAAGATTACTTACTTACTTATGTGCACCGTAAAACAACAGATAGGCCTAAGCGTATAATATAAGCTTAACTAATGTAAAAGTCTGCGTAATGACGATATGGTGATCTCATATAGCTGCTTTCACTTTGGACCAAAATACTATAGGCCTGCTACTCAGGCTGAAATTGAGTGCACTAACAGCGAATGTAGGGCCAAGACGTCGTCCACGACGTAATCACGCCATTCGAATTTGGTGACGATCTGTTCAAGGGTTTTGGGTTGGCTGAGGGTCAAAGTTTGCCTTTTCCCATATACTTTGAAGGTCGTCCTTACAACACTGTCGTGTGAGGTGTGATAACTCGCACAGCAAAATTGTTGAAAAAGTAAAATTTTCTGAAAGGGACGACCCTCAGCGACAAATTAACTAGCCTATAGCACGGCCACGTACGACGCGGTTCTGCATGCAAAATTTCACCGCCATACGTCGTACCGTATCGGAGTCAACCCCGATGGTAACTCTCAAATATAGTATAGATCATTTCTGGCCTGGTACTTACTTAGGAGCGAATTCATCAGGCACACAGACCATGATCCCATTCTCTTGTATTCTGTGTTCCTGTCCCGGGCATTCCTCCGTACAGTTGAACTGAAAAACGCAGACACGCAAATTATGAATGCATTTACCTTTAACTAACTGAAAGGTAACAATCGAGTGACATGACATTACTGTCTCAATCAATCGGCCACACTAAGCGAGCAGTAGACCTTCACCCCGTGGCTCATGCGATCGCGAACAGACTGATGATCTTCATTATTTCAAGCTGGCACTCGTCCTGCCTACATGTCTGTCCGAAGGCGCGTACAGAGCGACGTAACTGAACTGAACTGAACTGACATGGTTTAGTTTTAGACGACCTGACCAATGGGCAAGCAGTACTGCATTACTGCATTGGTCGGTGACTACGTGACCACGCGCACGTACGCGTCAGCCAATAACCAATGGGCTCGACCTACTCGCCCATTGGTCAGTTCGTCAAAAACGAAACCGCGTCAGTTCAGTCAAATTCAGTTAAGTTGAGTTCAGTTCAGTTACGCCGCTATGTACGCACCTTAACAATAACAAAGGCAAAAGGCAAACCTGGTCGTGCCCCATCAGGAGCATAGGCGGGGTGCTCATTTTCCATACGTTGGCCGTTGAGCCCGTAGGTGGATAGACCACTCAAGTCCGTGACGCATGGCCAGTGTGACGCCAGACCTACGGTTACCTTCCCAGCCTCGGGGCATCACCGCCCTTTGACCGGTACCAAATTATACTGCTTGGTGACAGAGGCACATGTGTGTGAACAACTACTGGTCGTTACCCGGCAGTGTCCCGGTGCGGAGTCGAACCTGCGCCCCTAAGTGACCTCAGGATTACAAGTCCGGCACGTTACCGTTAGACTACCGAGCCACACACAATAACAATAACCAAACTACGTAATTTGGCAAATAGCAGAATCGCTTGTTTGATGGAATTATAGGACTGACAGTTTGGCTGCAATTTGTAATTGCATGCTTTAGCCAAATCTTCTCTTCATCTGGGGTCATTAGACCCCCGAGTGTACCATGGGCGACGTCAGAAGGAAGGCAGGAGGGTAGCTGCCCCAGTTGCCTTGTCCGCAGTTTTCCTTTTCCCTCCCAGGAAAAATGTTGGTTGTGCTAAAGTGCTCTCTGGTAACGACACAACGACAAAATAAGGTCGATATTCGCTACACACAATGATTTCCATCGCCACCTGTGCTCTGGCTCTTGCGCCACGTTGCCTACCCAGCTTCACATTCCTAGCGGAGCAATAAATTGTGCCTGACAAAAAAAACAGCCAAATGGCACGTAAATTCGTTGAAGGGTGTAATCAGGGTGCACGAGTCTGACAGAGTCTGACAACGCTGCGGAGAAATGGCGAGCTACAGACGAAATCGGTACATAAGAGGCATGGGCGGCGATCCAGGGGGGGGGTGAGAAGGACATGTCCTCTCTAATATTTGGGCAGGGTGGACATTGGCACAGCATACATGCTGTCCTCTCCAATAGCGAGCGACTTCGTCAAGAATTACGTGTTAAAGTAAGCAAAAATACGTACGGTAGCGTCTGGCAAGTGTCTATTGGAAAAGTCGTCGTAGAGCGTGAAGTGTCTGCAGAACGTGCAGTGCGCGGCCGTAGGCCCGGTGCAGTTGCTACAGGTCGGGTCACACGCCAGGCAGCGAGACTCATTGCCGCTGGCGGGGTAGTGAGACGGCGAACATGCGGCAACGCAACGACCGTCCTCGACGTAACGACGACAGTCGGCATCACAGTCGTACGCACTGGACCCGTGACATGACCGACACTCGGCGTGACACGGCGCACACGCCTGACACACGCAAACAGCAAAAAAAGCAAAAAAAATGCATGACACTTTGTGCAGTGGTATTGCGCCACCCTCACCCTGTGTATCCGTGACGCCATCCGTCACGTGATCGTTGTACTCGAAACATGTGGTTTCCTATAGGTGGTCAATTACACTGTGTTTCAAAAAAACGGGCACCCTTTTTATTTCTTTCATAATTCACTCAAATGATGATCAATTTACACGAAATTTTACCAGATGTAGCTGAAGAAATGCTAATTCAAAATATATAAACAAAATATGGCTGTTAGTTAAATATTCTTTGCTAGTTGTGATGTAATGCTGACGTCATAGCGTGGCGCGAGTACAAACTGGTTTGTCACAACCAGTGCTGTAAGTTGCTGAATAGCTGCCCTGCAT
>Ga0209367_1011409_pt1 | contig 11785 bp, 12 predicted proteins | sample WorMetLIZISLAND2_FD_187412 | JGI IMG/M metagenome (GOLD analysis project Ga0209367, IMG submission 187412) | Marine gutless worms symbiont microbial communities from Max Planck institute for Marine Microbiology, Germany - Olavius geniculatus... ... | reverse complement strand
CAGTTACTGTTACCGCGCTCGCAAGTAAAAAAAGCTCTACAACAATGCCATGCCAAAACGGTAGCAGGGCATTTCGGTATTCAAAAGACGATGGACCAGGTCCGCCGGAGATTTTATTGGTCAACTTGGAAGGAAGACACATACTAAGTCAAACCGCGAAAACAACCGGATACTGACATGTCTTGATAGATGGTCTAAATGAGTCGAGGCATTTCCGTTGAAAAATAAAGAAGCAGAAACCGTAGCTACGGTTTTAGTCGAGCGGGTTTTCACCCGCTTCGGTGCTCCGCTTTCTATCGTAAGTGACCAAGGATAAGAAGTAGATAGACGGATAATGACTGAGGTTTGTCGTTTGTTTGGGATAAAGAAGCTCCGGATCACGCCGTATAAACCTTTTACCAGCCAGGTAGAACAGTTTCATTGCACTATAAATAGCGTTCTGGCAAAAACCGTCGCCGAAAACCAGCGTGACTGGGACGTACGTTTACCGTATGTCACGGCTGCTTTCCGCGCAACCCGCCATGATACGATCGGTTACTCGCCGAATTTCTTAGTGCTAGGACGTGAGACCAGAGCACCGTTCGATCTTGTGTATGAATTACCGAAGAACAAGAGTGATGGAAACTACGACCGTTTTGTGAAACAGATGCGAGAGAGATTAGTTACCGCCTATACGCAAGTTCGTCAGCATATGCAGCACAGAGCTAAAAAAAAACAAACGGTATTACGACATAGGTCTCCGACCTACAAAATTTAAAATAAGACAATGGGTCTTATATTTTAATCCGCGCAAGCTGAGAGGAAAGCAGATGAAGTGGTGCCGGTAATATAAGGGATCTTACTTCGTTATTGAGACACCATCTTCTGTTACCGCCAAAATTTAACGTACCGCGAAAATGACCTCGAAAACGGTGCATATAGATAAGCTAAAAGCGTATCTCGGAAGGCCGCCTCGTTCTTGGCTTTCGGCCACAACAGGTGACGGTAATACGACTGTAGACCCGTGCACAGCTACAAGTCCTATACCGCCGGATATGTTAATGGGCCCTATAATGTCACCGTCTACCGGACAACAAACGGTATTGCAACCGGTAAATTATCAGCAAAACGGTGCCGGTAAACAACGAAATTTAGGTAAAGGTTTACCTAGCTCCGCGTTACCGACATTTTTGGAGAGAGTTGAGGAGAGTGAGCGTCGTATACCGGATGCCAGCAGTATCCAATGGGATGTTGTCCTCATTCCGGTAGAAGAGATGTTGTTAGACAAACCACGAAAAGTTGCGGAGAGTGATAGTGGTAAACCGAGTAACAGCAGTATTCAATGGAATGTTGGCCTTACGCCGGTAAGTAAAGAGACGGAAGAGACGGGTGACAGCAGTGTTTAATGGGATACTGACCTCACCTCGGTAAAGGGAGGAGTCATGGCAGACGCGCCGGCGTTTGATCATGTGACAACGTCCGCCGCGGTCGTGCAAGGTAAAGATGAGAATGAGAAGACAGCCGGGAGGCCTCTGCTTGTCCCTACGAAAGTGCATGCGACTCTCGCTGGAGAATCGGAGATAGAAGTTCAAGATGTTGCCGGTAAGTCTCAGAATCGAAGAAGGGCCCATACAGGTGTGGTAAGGCAGCGCGGTAATAAAGGCCGTAAGACGTCTGGAACGGTTACCGCCGATATTTGCCCCGTGTGTGATAATAATAAACCGGTCCATGTTATGTCACACAGCCAATTACCGCCAGGAAATGGCGTCCCTTCCGGTTTAATAACAGACCGACCTGCTAAAATTGACTGTTGTTTAGAACTAAGCCCGGAAAGGCCGAGCTTTGAGCTAAATCCTTTAGCCGTCGAGTTTGTTCCGGTTAGTACGGACAGAGAAAGACCGAAAGAAGAAGTTTACAATGTCGATAAGAAAGCGAGAGAAAGCCGTCCGCAACGGAATAAAAAGTTGCCAAAAAAATTTGCCGACTTTCATATGGAGAAGTAGATTCCTTTGATCCCGTCGCCAGGGACGGAATGACTTCGGTCATAATTGCCAAATGGAACACAAGTAAAAGCCCTGTTGGAAATAACCAATGTCGGAAGCATCGCTTCCGTTTTGTCTTGTTATTGCCATACCGGCAAGAATGCCGTGAGTCCTCAGTCATTTTTTGATGGGCATAAATATAATACCGATTTTGTCCTTACCGCCATTTCCGGCAGAAATGCCGTGGGTCCGCAGTTGTTTTCTGTTGACCGTTGAAGTACCAATTCATCTTACCGCAAGAGTTAGTAGGAGTAGTTTCTTGTCGAATAGTTAGATGTAAGTAACGGTAAGTCTCGCGTCAGAGAGTGATGTCGAATGGAAAAGTTCCGAGATGTGGAGAGGATTGATGTTACCGGACAGGAAAAGAAGATAGTTTCTGTACCGTAATAAAAAGAGTGCTTCTGTTGGAAGAGTAAGTTAGGCTGCCCCACGTTGAAGAGAAGCGCTGCTACCGGACAAGTAAGTTAATTTGTCGCATTTTGAAGGGAAGTATTACCGACAAATGAGTAGAGGGATTAGCGTTGTGATAAAGAAAAGTGTTACCGCCGGAGTGAAGGTTGAGCTATTGCACGATGAGAAGATTGTTACTGCCGGATGTGAAAAAAGAAAAGTTTTTGTTGAAGTTGAACAGGACTATTACCGCTATTACTGCAGCAGTGTATTTATCGCTTTGTATATTAGAGGGCTTTACGGACATAACTCTGATAGACTATGGGTTACCAAAATTTTGCGAAGTGCGAAGTACGGAGTGCGAAGTTGTTTGAATATCCGTGGTACTATCCTCAACGGTTACCGGTCAAAACGTCTACAGTTCATCAACGCACTGCCAAGTTTATCAACCGATGCTGGTCAAACAAGCGTGTGAGCTGTCGCCGCCAGATCGCCAGAAGAAGTCAAGTTTAATCAAGCGCGTGAGCTGAAACGATGAGATACCGGATCAATGCGTTGCGTTGTAGTGTAACCGTCAGTCGGGATCTGAGTACCGACCGAGATATTGTCATTTTAGTTCAGCTAGAACGTGTCTTAGGCTTGCGGTTGTAATAAAGTTAGGTGTATGTCTATACAAAAAAGAGGGGTGGGAGCGTTCAATGCCATCCAATGCTAGATTACCATGCTACCGCGAGCACGTGAGCGCCGGTCGATTTCAGTAAAATCTTCCAGGTACCGCTCCGACGCGGAGACGGCTTTTCAACTGGTATTTTGGCAGAGAGGCCGACTCACGGCAAGGAACGCTGTGAATATAGGTGGGGGAGAATGTAGCCAATTTTTTTCCAAAACTTAAAGTCATCTAATGCCGTATCTAATACCGTACCCTCGGTTATCCATTTTTCGTGCTTACCACCTCCTGCCGCCGCTACCGTTGTGGAGACTGCTTTCGAAGACTATTTTTGATGCGAAGTGAACTTTTCGATATACCCATCTTGCTGGTGACCTAGCAAGCCTCGCCAGGATGAAATCGCCATCTTTAATTCCACACTTTCGGAAGCATTTAAATTACCCTCTCAAAGTACCATTTTCACATTTTTCGGAAGAAAACCGCACGTCGTTTAAGAAAAAAAACACACATTTAACTATTAAAAACCGTTTTTGTAAAACCTGAGCTATTTTTACGCGCGAAAGCAGGTACTGCTATATCGCGTCTTAGCTATCGCAATTCTGTCCGTCTGTCCGTCCGTCTGTCACACTGGTAGATCAGGCAAAAACGGTCCAAGCTAGGATCTCCAACTCTTCAACATCGGCTGCCTGGAAGACTTTAGTTTCAAGAACCGTAAAGCTTTTCCATAAATTCGAAGAGGGTCTTCCCGAACGAAAGCGCTAAATGAGAGGGGGTTGTCAAAAAATTTGCGATTTTCGGCCAATAACTCGCTGTATCTCAGTAACAGTGCGAGATAAGGCCTAGGTTACTATTAATCACCAATAGCAAATCGTATACTGGCTGTCGATTGGCGCCAAATTCAATGACCTTGGATGACATTGAACGCCAAAATAAGAGGTTTTACAGATTTGTTTTGCAATATCGGGCTGCGCAAGTCTTTATCATTCACAAGAAGGCGCCACCGTCGCCAGCGCCACACGCGCCTATGGCCGATGTGTGTTATGGTCCTGATGGGCCGAGTCCAACTGATATGCGATTTTCGAAACTATAACTACTAAACTGTAAATGCTATAGGCTTTCGCGCGTCTCGTGAGCTTTGCTCAAATATCTTGTTTATCTTTAATAACCAAACGTCGAAAAGTGACTGTCGAAAATTAGGCAATATGAAAACGCCGCCATTACTAAACACTTTCATATTAAAATCGCAATTCTTTTTATGAACTAAGTCCATATTAAGGTTTTTTTATTAAACTCTTATTTTCACCGTTAAAAATGATAATTTCTAGTTTTTTTATTTTTAATAAAAATACCTTTAAAGATGGCGCCTTGCCAGTTGCAGATGCCTGCGACGAGTGCGTGCGGGTAGCCACGAAAAATGTGCTACAAATCTCTATTTAAATGTGCGTTCGTGCCCCTTATAAATTCGCGAAAAATCGCTACCGGGCTCAGTCTTTAAACAGACTCAGAAGAGAACACATCTCATTGCTGTTGCTGCAGGGAACCTACCGCCAACCGACCTCCGGTAAAGCACGGTGACCGAAATCGCCGGTAACCACCGGACAAACAATAAAACTTCACTGCCGGTAAAACAGTAACCCATCCAAACGGTAAGCGGCAACCAAAACGGTCTGACTTCGCGGTAATTCAATCCACAACCAAAACCTACCGCGAAGACCAAAATCAACATTACCTCAAACCGTCCGGAAAATAAAGACTGGGAGGATCCGCCGGTAAGACATCCGCTGATAAGATAACGTACCGCGACCGAAAAACCAGCAAGCATTAATTTTAACATCCACTACCGTCAACACCTGCTGACATATCAGCGTTCACCGGAATAGAGGTAGATGGTGGTACAGTGGGTGGAGGTGGGAAGCTGTACCGTGACACGACGAAGAGACTAAGTCTGACAACCGCCGGTAACATCATCGATAATTCATCAAAGACTTCATCTTAGCCGAAACGGCAGATTACCATCAGCATCGACAACGACCCACTACAATCAACTCTATTGCGACAATTCTTTTTTCTTCATTGATACGACGACTTACCGTCATCGTCGACGACGATCTACTACATCATCTTTACCGCAACGATTTATCTTTTACCCGTACATCAGATCTCCGCCGACGTCAACAAAGACCTGCAATGTTTTCTTTTTTACCCCGATTTTTCATTTACCGCCGGAACAGCAGACCTACAGAAACGACAGATATCATCTACCGTCTTCACTACGACGATTTAACGGACTAATAAGAAAAGCTTAAGAAAACTAAAGAACGTTACCGCGGATGGCCGATATAAGCACGATTTAAACGTTAAATCGTTTACCGCCGTTCAGAAAATTCGTGGTAACGTGTGACTGTAAAATTTTCTAGATAATAGTAGCTACCGCGGACCGTCGACGTAAGCACGGTTTAAAAGTACCGCCAGTCAGAAAGTCTGTGGTAACTGATAAAACCTCACTAGTTAATAAGAGACTTACCGTTTCTGCATTTTTCAAAACCGGTAAAACATAAAATATAAAGCCCCCCGTATTAAATTTTTTACCAGAGTCTATATATATATATTTACCGCCGACCGACGAAACGAGTGAGTGTTTGCCGTTTCTGTCTGCATTGACAGAGTGTACCGTCGGCAATTGCTTTTCAACATAGTTGATAGCAACAGCTTACCGCATCGTTTCTCTGCGATTTAACCTTAGTTCGACGGCAATCTTTAGCACGATAAGATTCCGATACCGCCGATGAAAAATTGGTTTTCCACTGAGCCGGGTTTGTCTTCTGTGGATACCGTTTAGATCCCATCCGGTCAACGAGATAATAACCGCCGCGGTGGAGAGAAGACCGAGGGAAAGGGTCGGAATCAAACCGCGGTAGAAGGTCACATTATGACAAACTTAAAGCAGCTCTGTTAACTACATATGCTGTTGTTCCCGAGGTGTATAGAAAACGTTTTCGGTCATTAACCAAATTCACATCCGACACTTATTCCGAGTTTGCTTTTCGGTTGTCTATACAATTTAAACGTTCTGCCGAAAGTGAACATGCATATGAGAATATTGCTTTATTGCGTGAACTGATTATGATGGAGCAGTTTAACGATTAGTTGGGTATTTATATGCGTGGTTGGCTAATTGATCAGAAATTTACCTCGCTAACTGAACTGGCTAAATTAGTGGACCAGTATACTGCAGTTCACCGTGTCGAGTATATCGATAAAAGTTCAAAAGGTTTTCACTTCGAAAAAAGCCAAACCAAGAAAAAGTGGTGGCACCCCAGCCTTCTAAGTTTGGAACTGAAGGTGGACTAGTGGCTTTCGCTAATGAAGGGGCAAAAGTAAACCAGCCCTCTGTTGTCACTAAGCCTATCCCACAGCCACGTTTCGGTAGCGGTGTTATATGCTACTACTGTAAACAACCTGGTCACCTCAAATCAGAGTGTCGTAAAAGGCTAGCTAAACTAGCTGCACAGTCTTCAGAGTTTAAGGCTGAAGAATCTGTTAATTTTGTGGCGATTGTACCCAGTCTTGACCCTGTAGAGGTTGTGGACCCCCGGTATAAAAACCACTGTGTTGAAGCGTTGTTGACTCGTCCCGATAACGCGAGTCGACCAATCAAAATTTTACGTGATACAGATGCCCTTTAGTCTCTCCTTAGTAGTAATGTGCTAACTAATGATAATTATGTGATCACTGGTGAACGTCGCTTGATTCGCGGTATTACTGGCAACATAGTGTCGGTACCGTTGGTTGAACTAACTGTAGAATGTCAGTTGTGTACTGGTACATACTTGTGTGGTTTAGTGAATACCCTGCCTGTTAGTATTGCTTTGTTAATCGGTAATGATTTGTGCTCTGACCCAGTGGTGGCTGAGGTCAATGTAGTGACCCGATCAATGACTGCTGCTAAGGCTAACACCACTGGAATGGAACCCCCACCTGATCCACCGAGTGAAAATTTTTCGGCCGATGAAATAACGCAGAATATTTCCTCGTTGTTTAAGGAGTACAAACCTACCATTGAAACAATGAATCGTGATCAGCTGATTGAGTTGCAGCAACGGGATTCCAATTAAAAGCCGTTGTTTGCTCTTGTTGATAAACCGGGGCATGATTACTTTATTTATTCCGGTGTGTTGTTGCGTAAATAACGTGATAATGTTTCTCCGTCAAGTGCGGCTATACATCAAATTGTTGTACTTACGCAGTTGCGGCCTACATTTTTTGTATATTGCTCATGATATACCTGCAGCTGGACACCTTGCTGTTGCCAAAACTAAAACCCGTTTACAGCGACATTTCTACTGGCCTTGCATATCCAATGATGTAAAAAAGTTTTGTCGTGCGTGCGATGTTTGTCAACGTTTAGGCAAAAGTACTTTACCCTCTGTTGCGCCGTTATATTCATTGCCTGTAGTGTCAGAACCGTTTTGTCAAATTGCAATTGATATTATCGGACCATTGCCACAGTGTAAAGATAGTGGCAGTCGATTTATTCTCACTGTCTTGGACTTATGTACGCACTACCCTGAGGCTATACCGTTAACCCGTCATACGGCCCAGGATGTTGCTAAGGCACTGGGTACGGTGTTCACACGTTTTGGTTTTCCTCAGGAAATTTTGTCAAACCAGGGGAATGATTTCATGTCAGAACTGATGCAAGTTTTTCTCAGTGAGTTTAAAATCAACCAAATAAGGATTAGCCCGTATCACCCACAGACAAATGGGGCTTGTGAACGGTTCAATGGCACCCTTAAGTTTATGATTAAGTCTCTGACCAAACAGTTTCGCGATTCATGGGATGAGGCCCTTCCGTGGGTACTTTTTGCTTACCGTGAAGTGCCAGTTGAGACGCTAAGATGTAGTTGGTTTAAATTGTTATTCGGACGTGCCGTCCAAGGTTCTTTATCTTTGCTAAAGTCCGCCTGGCTGCACGATACTGACCTGAGCTTTGCTAAACAGAATGTTGTCGAGTTTATTTTGAACACTCGGGAGCAGCTCGTCAGAAGACAAAGGCCAAAACTTGGTATGACTGCCGTGGAGTGACTAGGACTTTTAGTCCAGGGGATAAGTTTTTGGTTCTTCTCCCTATTCCTGGCAAACCCTTGCATGCTAAATATCATGGGCCTTATGAGATCATAAAGCAGTTGGGCCCCGTTGGTTATGTTGTGTCTACTCTCGGCCGATGTAAAACCAAACGAGTGTGTCACATTAATCTTTTGAAACCGTATCACGAACGTGAGCCAAGGTTAGATTTCCAGCATACGGAAATTAAGCCCGAGGTGGTTGGTTTGGTTGACTGTGTTAATTATAAACCACAACAGAAAGTAAGCAGCTTACTTACCACTCTACAGAAAACTGAGCTGTCCGAATTATTAGATGAGTTCGGCGACAATTGTTTTAAATCAACCGGGAAAACCCATTTAGTAAGTCACTACATTAATTTAAAAACGGGTACTCTCCCGTGTCGTTCTACTCCATACCGATTCAGTCCTGATAAAATAAAGTTTGTCCAAACCGAAATTGCCACGTTAAGGGAATAAGGTATTGTCGAAGACGCGTCTAGTGATTGTTCCTGGGCGGCACCGATTGTTGTTGTCAAGAAGGCAGATAGTGGGTGGCGTTTGTGTACTGACTATCGTAAGTTAAACACCGTCACCGAGGCTGACTTTTTTTGCCCAGAATAGAGGATCTCCTGGATAAAATTGGGAAAGCCAAATATTTGATCAAAGTTGACATGGCCAAAGGCTATTACCAGGTCCGGATGGACGAGGAATCTGTTTCTCTAACTGGATTTGTCACCCCTTTCGGATTTTTACGTTAGAAATATATGCCTTTTAGCCTTAGAAATGCTCCAGCCACATTCAGTAGATTAGTCACACGTTTACTGCTTGGGTTAGAATATTGTTTTGTTGCGTATTAAAATGACATATTGATTTTCAGCGAGTGTTGGTCTAATCATCTGAAACATTTGCGGCTTGTGTTTCAGCGTATTCGTAAGGCTAAACTAACTCTCAAACTTAGTAAATGCGAGTTTGCAGCAGCCAAGCTAGACTATCTAAGACATCACATTGGTCTAGGTAAACTGCTGCCCTGTGAACAGAAAGTGCAGGCTTTGACGGATTTTTCGCGGCCTACAAACCATAAAAGTATACAACGGTTTTTTGGCTTTGTTGGTTATTTTCGTCGTTTTATACCGCACTTTTCTAAGTTGTCAAAAGTATTGTCAGATTTGTTGAAAAAAATGTCAAATTTCAGTGGAATGATGCTTGTAAAAAGTCTTTTCTGGACATAAAATTTAGGCTAGCCACGCGACCAATTTTGCGGCCACCAAATTACGACCTGCCGTTTCAAATGGCGGTTGACGCTTTTGACACAGCGATTAGCGCGTGCTTGTTTTAAGTCATCGATGACGTTGAGCATCGAATTTGCTATATGAGCAAGAAACTCAACAAGCATCAGAAACACTACTCAACAGTCAAGAAAGAGGCATTTGATTTGCTTACCGCTGTTAGGGCATTTAGTGTGTACTTCGGATCAACGCCTGCCGTTGTGTACACCGACTACAGTCCTCTTCAGTTTTTGCAGCGTATGCCGAATTTTAACCAAAAACTGTTGCGATGAAACTTGGAATTACAGAAATATAATCTCACCATTAAACATCGTTCTGGCAAAGATAATCTTTTGCCTGATCCACTTAGTCTCCCTCAGTAAAAATGTGTCTGCATTAGCAGTCCACATTTTTTTATGGAGGGGGTGTGTTGTGTGCTCTACGTTAGTAAACCTAGTTTACATTACTTACTGTAGATGTGACCTGTTTTACCTGCCGTATCATCATATGACCGCGTTTTGTGAGTTGTAAACTTTGTTTGGTGTGCGCGTGGTCACTTGTCTTTGTTGTCTGTTTAGTGACTTGACTGGCAGCCTTTGCTGAAAACATGTGCTGTTTAGTAGATTGGTGCTAGACTATGGCAGTGTAAATTAACGTTATGCTGGCCGGTATTGTAGTCTATTAAGCTACTAGGGTATCGTCAGAAGATGCGGTTTTGCGCCTGGTCTACGCGTCTACGCACCTGAGTTTTGCGCGTGGCTTCGGGTGTCGGCATTGACGTTACCGGACCACCGGTGTTAAACCGTCGCGTCCAGTTTCCGGACCACGTCGCAGGTCTAGACAGCCGTGTTTCAGACGGCGTACGGCCCACTTTTTGTCGTCTGAACGCCACCTGCCTACCGTCGTTGCTTTGCTACCGCTACCCGCTATCCTCCGTGTTGTTGCTCTGCTTCAGCTATCTGCTTTCGTCCGCGTCCTCGCTGCTGATTTCCTGTCAGTTTCTGTGCGAAATTAACATTTTCATGTGCGTGTGTTTTTTGCTATATAATTGTTGTTATTTGCATACTTCTAGTTACCTAGTTACACAATAGGTTTGTAACACTTTTAGCTTGGTTTTTTTTGTGTCATTATTCAAAACTGACATTTTCCTGTATGCGTGGCTATTGCTATATAACTGATGTTACTCCTAGTGACACACTAGGTTCGTAGCAATTCTAACAGAAAAACTGAGATTACAGATAGAAGAACACATGGCGGACGAACAAGCAGAATTTCGAAAAGACAGGAGTACAGTACAACAGATTATAGCCCTGAGACTGATAGCAGAAAAAGCACGACGAACGTGTAAAGAGATTTTTAACTGCTTTATCGACTTCCAGAAGGCATTTGACAGCATAAATCAGACGGTGACTTGGGCTGTGCTAGAGTCATATAAAGCAGACCACTATTTAGGCCGGTTGCTAAGAGACAAATGAAAATGCTCAGGCAGCAGTAAGAATATACGGGCAAAAAAAGAAGCTGGTTTGCAACCAGCAGGGGTACAAGACAGAAAAATCTAAGATTACCCACTGTGTTTATTGCGGATCTAGAGAAAGCCATGGACAGTCAAAAATGGCGAAGAAAAAATATCGGTACACAGAATAAGAATAAACAACCTGCGATTTGCGGATGACATAGACATAATCGCAAAAGATGAAAACACGTTGGAAAGGACTCTTTATTCACTACATAAAAAAGCAATGAGATATGGGCTGGTGATAAAAGCCGACAAAACAAAGACGATAATATTTGGTAATAAACAAATATCGAGTAAGATATGCATAGATGGAATTGAGCTGGAAAATGTAGAGAAATTTATCTACCTGGGAAGCAACATGACATATGACTTGGACTGCTCAAAGGAAATAGCAGTCAGAATGGCAAAGGCGATGGCAAACCTGAAGGCCTTGGACAAGATTTGGAAAAGTAAGGCAATTAGTCTGGAAACAAAGCTCAGCATCCTGAAGACATGTGTGTTCAGTACAATGCTGTACGGTTGTGAAACATAAACAGTTAAAAACGCTGCGAAAGCCGAATCCTGCCCTTTGAAAGAAAATGCTACCGGAAGATTCTGAGGATAGGATGAACACAACAGGTCACTAATGAAGAATTGTACAGAAAGATTCAATTGGCAGAAACCCTACTGCAAAAAGTAATACAGAGAAAGTTGCGCCTCTTCGGCCATATCTGCAAAATGGACGACAGCAAAAAAGATAGACCCTGGTGTTCGGAATGACGGATGGTTCAAACAAAAGAGGACGGCCTCACCGAGAATGGTCAGATGACACTTAGTAGTAG
>Ga0209367_1011408_pt1 | contig 11787 bp, 5 predicted proteins | sample WorMetLIZISLAND2_FD_187412 | JGI IMG/M metagenome (GOLD analysis project Ga0209367, IMG submission 187412) | Marine gutless worms symbiont microbial communities from Max Planck institute for Marine Microbiology, Germany - Olavius geniculatus... ... | reverse complement strand
CTGACGACGTTGTAGCTGTGGGTTTTTAACCGATATGTCACCGTATCTCACAAAACAAGAGGGTATATACAGCGTTATTTTACCAATATACAATGCGTCGTACAACAGGGCCAGTGTCTTTTCTCTCCAGATTTTCTTGTCCCCCCTGTCCCCCGCACCGCTGGAGGTTTTGATCGCTGCTTATTGCTGTTTCGCTCCTCCCTCAATGTCCACTCCCGCGATGTCCACCCCTGCATTTTTGACCGTGCCACGATGTCCACTCCCGCGATTTCAGTCGCTCCACCATTGTCGTAAGCCTGTATCGGTTTTTACGCGCGATAGCAGAATGTTTCGCGCGTCTTAGCCATGGCCGTCTGTCCGTCTGTCACACCCTTGAGCCCTATCAAAACAATGCAAGCTAGGATCACAAAATTTTCACTGTGGGCTGATGACATTGAACGACCTTGAAATCCAAAAACGGGTTTTCAATGTTTTTCGAGATTTTAAGCTGCAGCGTATATTTTAACAATAATTTGCACCGAAATTACTAAAGATAGACTAAAACAAGAAGCGTATAAAATTTTTAGCGTATAACATAGATTTTACTCGTCTAAGTTTCGATGTCCTAGGTTAAAAGAGCCACCCATATTATATTGATATAACGCGTTTCCTGTTAGAGAACAGGAAAAACTGTTACATAAGCCTATAAATGTTCAATAACCAAAAAAAACGAATTAAGCCTACGTTTGTCAGCGCCAATGGGACCGCAAAATGCTTTGGGCCTACCCGTTGGCACGCCTGGAATATTTTATTTCATTTCGTTTCATGATTTCCATGTAGACCTAGCTGAAACGACCGGCTTGGCCCGGTGTAACAGGTGTCCTCAAGCGTATCATTCTGGCGTAATAACCTGGCATAATTGACGGTTCCAGGCAACGTACATCGTGGCTGTCCACCATCAGCCGTCTTATATTGCATTACGCGTCACTTCGCGGCGCAGAGTGTGCCGCTCTGAAGGATATCTTGCCGACTGATGTCGAAAGTTCCCATCCATAATGATCACGGTGATAAAATAGGCTTAATATCAATGCGACGCAATGCAATGCTATGCAATGCATAGCCAACTAAATTAGAACACACAGTACAAAATTATACACACAGTCTAAAACAGTTATGCTTAGCTTTGTATAAGTAGGCCTAATATTTGAAGATTCGGCCACGGCCCGACACTGTTAACTAAGCTTTTATAAAGCTTTTAATGTACTTATTTATTTACTAAGATGCGGCATAAAATGCGCGTAGAAAGTAAGTATGGGCCTAAGCATAAGTAGCGCAAGTGAAACGTCACCGCGAGTAGCACGTCATCGCTGATGAAAGTTTCTACGCACCACACCGCGTACATTAATACCCCGTTTACACGATCCAGCAAACGTCCAGCAATTAGCACGTGTATTTTGAATGCATTTGCTGGAAATTTGCTGGACGTTTGCTGGATCGTGTAAACGGGGTATAACACTAAAGAAGACGCATCCAGGAAACGCGCAAAGCTGGCGGTAATGTAAACGCGGGATGCCGAAAATATCTCCAAACTTATTTCCACGACTGGCAACAGACACTTTAAAAACTCAGCCAGTGGGAAGGCCCTATACCAAGTGTCGAATTAAGTCATACATTGTAATTTTTGTGTCCATGGGGGGTTTTCGAGAATAGGCCATCGAATGCTGCCAATAAAATTCCACTCCGACCGACCCTCGTCGACACGGCAACAAAATTTGAGACAAAATGGGCTATAACTCGGCTTGTATCCTATTACATGTAGTATAGTATAAGAATTACGAGAAAATTACTGCCAAGTAAACAGAGCGAATGGCGTAGACAAAGTTTTAATCGGATTGGTCTGTCTGTGCCTATCATAGATGCTAAAACATTTTTATATTTATTACGAAAGTTTAAAATACATGTTTTTATGTTTTTTTTATTTAAAAAAATGTTTTTAAAATGTTTTTTGATTTTATTTTTAATGTCGTGTTTTTTTTGTTTTTATTAAAAATAAGCGTGCAAAATTACAAATATGATGCATTTCTCATGGGCATATTGCGTTTAGTCCTGTTCTCCATCTGTACCATAATCACCGTTACATAATAACATTCAGTACATTCTGGTCTTCAGTTTTCACAAATGGTAGGTTTTTGTTTTTAACCCGTTATTGTGCTAAATGTAGTCTACTGTTTTATGTATGTTTTTACATGTTTTTATAACAGTAAAGAAACATGTTTTTAAAACGTTTTTTTCGCAAATTAATGTTTTTAACATGTATGGTGTCTATGTGTCTGTGCGCAACAAAAGTTGAATGACAATAAATTACCGACCTCAAATTAAACATGAATGTTTTAAGGAAAAGTCCGGACATGAACCCCTAAAAATTTGGGGGTCAGCGTGACGTAATTTCTAATTATTTTAAGCGTTAGGCTTAAACTACAACAGCTCCAAAACGGTTAATGCTCTGAATTACTATTTTTGTACAAATTTACTTGGCGTTATGCACTGTCGCGAACGAAAGTCTGTTAGTTTTACATTTCCTTCTTATCGCGCACGCAAAGGGCGCCGCTTTAAAAGCATATAGGCCCCCAGCAGAAGATCGTGTTGCGTCAATTACCACACTATGCAGCCACTAATACCCCGTTTACACGATCAAGGTGGCTCGACGAGCTACTATATGTTAGCTGGACGAGCCAGCTCGATGTTTGCTCAATGCTTGCTCGATGTCTGCTTGATCGTGTAAACGGGGTATGAAACAACTCTCGATAGCTGGCTACACAGGAAGCGGCTGGCCATCTCTCCGTAGGCCACCCATTAAGCAGCATTAGCACAGTGTCTGTTTAACTCTGTTGGGAGTAGGTCATCAAAATATCATAAGCTTAGTGCTATGAATATCATAGTGCTGTAGCATTTTCCCGTAAGAACGAAGTACGTTTCCACAGCATGTCGTGTTAATGACTGATCTAACAGGCTTTAATCACGTAGTCTGCCGCGTGAACCCATTGCAGCTGAGCGACGGACCCCAAAGACTAATGTACATGACATTTAGAATGAACATGTGCATCGACAACCTCTAGAAATCTATCGCATATCAAGGTCATAGGCCAAAGGTCAAGGTCACGCGGGTTGTTTATGCTCTGTGTGCATGCCACGGCGGCTACTGCGGATAGTGCTTGGCCTTGAGCAAGGCCTGACAGTTTAGTTCCTTATTGTATTTGCTTCAAAAAAATCAGTAAAATAAATTTGAAAATTGGTTAACATTTTATGAAGAAATGGTGGCTTAGTTATTGACCCGTCTGTTCATGCTCTGACAACACGAATAGGCAGAAGAGTCCGAGTTTTTTTCAGTAGGCCTATTAGTATTCCAAGACACGTGAACATTGTACAACATGCTGTGATTGCTTTCTGGGCTGGAAGTCGTTGGTATGCAGATTAATGCTGGAGCCATTATGCACCGGCCACAATGCCGCATGGGTGCGATTGGGCATTTTTTTGTTTCCCAAAAGATAAGTCACTGTGAAGACAAGGCAACGTGCCATATAGCCGTGAGGTCTGGAACAGGTCAGGCGTTCACTGTTTGGTTCGTTTAGCGTAACGCATACTGTCTACCGTAAGTCAGAAAAAGTACAGAATTACTGTTTTGTAAGCAGTCTCCAAGAATGTTGCCGTGAAGCAGTATGCCTATAGTAATTAGCAAAACAAAATTCCAAAAAATATGCCTGCTAAAGGTAAACACTCTAGCGAGTTCTTTTGCCCACACTGCCCTAACGCACATGGTGTGCTAGTTTCTGAAATTTGCATTTCGCGAGGTAGTAAGCTACTTTTTGAAGGTGCGGTGGAATTTTTCGTCGCAAATTCTTTGCAGAGTAAGCGAGTAGCCTAACAGAATTCTGACATTCGAACAACACCTCATGCAGTTATCACAAGAAATCGGTGGCGCAGTTTTTGAATCAAACCGAATAAGTAAAAACTAACGCAAGTAAAACGGGTGCACAGAAGAAATCTGATGTAAATAGCACGACGTAATCAGTTTAAACTCAAATGAGTTTTTAAATCCCCTTTATGTCGTACATAGTCCGATGATAACCTCACGTGACGAAGACGGGCGTTTAATCAATTTCATGGATTGGTTGCCGCAGCTGATCGCTAAGAGTTGTAATTGCAGCAGCGACTACGGTAGGCTACACCATGTCTCTAGATGCGCTTAGTAGGCTACTGCAATCGTTGTATTGCTGCTATTCGCAACGGATATGTCTGTCGTCGCTGAAGAAGACTGCAAAAAGCATCAAATTTCGTTAAAAATTGGCTGAGTTAAGCCCAAATTCCATTACGCCGACGTTCACCGAAACTTCCCCGCCAAAGTCCGCGGATTTTGTCGCAGACTTTCATGATTTTTGTCCCTGAGGTCTTTGTCGCAGAGTCGGCGTAATGGAATTTGGGCTTTACGAGCGAAAAGCAAAGCAAGCCTTTTGAGACACTCTGCTGTAGTGTTTTTAATGAAAAAAGTAATTGCTATGTGCAAAAACTGCATAGTATTGCCAAATATAAGCTTACTAAATAAAAAGATGTTATCTAATATAATTGGTAGGCCCCTATAACGTTTTAGTATTTAATTGTCAATCAGAAAAAGACGTATTCTGATTTGATGAGAAATCATACACATTTAACTGCTGGCAGAGAACAATGTATTTTTATGCATTCTCACTATGCACGAAATCATGCGGACAATTGGCGAATAAAAAAAAACAACCAAAAAAAGCCGACAACCTCAAAAAATCGGAGAAATTGTTCGACAATCCGCGCAGTAATTAATTATTCGTTTATTCATAATATATAACTGGCATAGTAAACATTTAGGCTACTTGCACATCGTCTGTCTAGATTTAATTGCTGCAACTATCATATTGAAGTTCTGAATTCTATAGCAAACTGAGAAACATCCCACTTTTTCACGTTGTTTTCGTTTTTTCGACCTTAAGACCCGGTATAACAGTTTGTATAGGCCTACGGTAGATCGATTTGAAAGCCCACGCATTCTGGTCCACAAAGTTTCGCGTTATTTTTGCTCGTCAAAATGTGACTGTCATTACCTTTAAGCTAACTACCGTCACTAAATTGTTTTTTCTTAACTGTAGGCCTACACTGTACACTACACGACGACCTAGATTACTCCACATCACGCAGGGCTTGGTCAAATACGCAGATGACCCAAAGAAACAACAATCTTCAACGTTTTCTGTCAAGATCCTCTCTTACACTATGTTTTATTGGATATTTTGCACACGCAGACGCACGTCGCTGTACGAAAACATAACCGTCTCGGTGGAGGCAAAAATGCGGTCTCGTTTAGCGTGCGTAGAAAAAAAGAAAGCATTTCATTGGCCACTTTTATTAGCTATATAACCCGCCTGCACTGGCGTCGCCTAAATCCAAGAGGCACCGTGGGAGAATTAAGGACTGGAGGCTAAATTGGGATAAATAACCCGTGTTAAATACACTGTGGCCAATAAAACCAAATCTTTTGTGACCGTTTCCTCTAGCGCAACCCATAAAATGCCATGAAATATATATATAGTATGCATGTGGTACTGGAACGGATCACTTGACCAATCCGCTATTCCGATCACTTCAGAGAGCACACATAACAGTGAAACACGGCTTTCCTGGGAGTGGTCAAAATCAGCACAAACAGGGACATAGGCAGGATAGACTCAATCCAAACGTTAAGTCAAATAATAGTAGTAATAATAAGCCCCAAGAGCCTGACTGATTTTATAGGCATTTTTCTGCACCGTTAAGCCCAAATTCCATTACGCCGACTTCCCGTGACGTGCAAGACAAGCCGTGACTTTCCCTAAACATATGCCTGACAAATGTCACGGGAATGTCACGTGCAAGCTGGCGTAATGGAATTTGGGCTTTATTGAGCGGTTGTTCTATAATATGCCCCAATACGCGCCTTGCTCTTGCGTTTGAACCTGGGCCCTTGTGCGTTGTGGTCGTCAACTATCCCGCCCCACCAAAACAAGCTTCCTTACACTTTTCGCATGCTGATAACAATATCTTTACTGTTTGAACAAGTGAGTAAGAAAATCTATACAGCTCATAATGTCCACGGAAAATTGCCAAAATCGTGCACGTATAAATACACACCAACATTATAGAAGACCATTGAAATGTGACTTAAAATAAAAGATCCTTGTGCTGAGCCTGACCTTGATCTTAACTATCATAACGATCCATAACTAAGACTTATCTCAACTGACATCGCTGTTTCGTTTCATGCGCTATTTTTGCATCAATTTGTGCCAGCTGGCCGTAAATATCGAGATAATACGTATGTACGACGCAACTAATTCCATGAAATATTCACTGGGCATTGCCGCTTTTGCTGACAGCTAGACAATAATTAATTCTCTGCACGGCGAAGCACAGGTCCCACGTGAGCACCAGAAAGAACAGTAACAGTTGTCGCAACGAGAGAGATTTTTCTTCTTCCTAGTCAAGGCCATTGTATCGACTGAACGCGTGCAGTTAATAATACATCGGCACAGCATAACGTCGTTTCAGCACTTGGAGTCTCTCCGTCAAATAATTCCCACTGGGAGGCGGCATGTTTCAGCAGCGGCTGAAGCGCAGATTGATTTAGTATTGCCGCTAATTCGTGTGTCCTGTGGTTTATACCCCGTTTACACGATCGAGCAAACATCGAGTTAACTTGACGAGCTATGGTAATTAGCATGCTAATTAAGAGGGCGGGCGGGTTGTAATTGGAAGGCCTCAGATTCGGCCACTGGCTGACATTGTGCACTTTAAATATGCACCTACTTATATAACACGTGATCATCTGTGGGCTAAGCCTAGGCTTACATTTGAGCCAGGGGGCGGGGTTCCATCAGGCCTGCTTGATGTTTGCTCGATGCTTGCTGGATGTCTGCTCGACGTTTGCTCGACGTTTGCTCGATGTCTGTTCGATGTTTGCTATGCTTTTTAGAGTGTTTACACGATCGAGCAAACATTGAGCAAATATGACGCATGCATAAAGCATAGCCTATACGAAACAAACATCAAGCAAACGTCGAGCAAACATCGACCAAAAATCGAGCTGGCTCAGCAGGCTTATTGGAACCCCTCCCCCTGGCTCAAATGTAGGCCTAAACTTAGGCTCTTAGCCCACAGCTGATCACGTGTTATATAGGCCTTCCAATTACAACCTGCCCGCCCTCCTAATTGCCATGCTAATTACCATAGCACGACGAGCTAGCTGCTGGATGTTTGCTCGATCGTGTAAACGGGGTATTAGGCTTAAAAGTTCTTGTGCTTCCGTTTGTAGTCTGGCGAAAAAGTATATAGGGACGGGGCGAAAATAATTACTATTGTTACTTTTATTTTACCACATACCGCGTAATATTAAAGCACAGAACACAAAAGGCAAATTGACACCCTGAATAATACCCAGGAAAACCGAAATGTCATAAAATAAAAATTAATTATTTTTGCCTTCCCCTGCAAACATTTTTTGAGTATAACTTTGAAAGCGAACGGTTACGTTAAAGTTTAATTTGCTTTCGAAAATAACGGATTATGGTTGTGTGGTCGAATGTCGTCGGCGAACTTGGAACGACAGCCTGTAACATAAGGCTGCGAAATTCAATTATGTGACATCACGTATTTTTTTTCTATTGCGACAGCAGGTCTTTCTTGTTTAAATAATGTTTTTTTCTGAAACAAAAAATGGAGAAAAAGTTGGTTCTCACGATAGATATTTGGTTGTAAAATTCTTGAATTATTAATTAAGAACGCAGTACGAAATCGTATGTGTCGGTCAGCAGTCTGCTATAATCAGTCAACTCAGTGCTGTCACTTTCTTAATTAAGCAGTTTTTACGCGCGAAAGCAGAATGCTTCGCGCGTCTTTGCCATCGTCTGGGCGTCTGTCCGTCCGTCCGTCCGTCTGTCTGTCCGTCTGTCACACTCGTGAGCTGTATCAAAACGGTGCAAGCTAGGATCGCGAAATTTTCACTGTAGCTGCCCCAAGGTCTCTAGTTTATCGTGACAAAATTTCGTGCCACTGGGCACAGGGGTTCCCCTCAAACGAGGGCGTCGAAGAGGGGTACCCCTAAAAAGACGTCATTTTGCCGTTATTGGCTCGAATAACGTGAAAACGGTTGCAGATAGATAGATAGCAGATACATGCTGCTTATCATAACAAGCACTGATGACAGGCTTTTTGGATTTATCAACATCGATGACCTTGAACGACCTTGAACCCCTCAAAAAGAGGTTTTTAGTGAATTTTTCGCAATTTTTGGATGCAGCGCACATTTCAACACTGAATTGCGACGAGTTGGCTGGAGATAGACCAAGACAACCTGCCTATGAAATTTTCAGCACTCAACGTAGATTTTAGCAGTTAAAGTCCCGACCCCTAGGTTCAAGGAGCCCGGCGCAGGCGGGCGTCAAAAACAGCTACCCCCTTAAAAAGTGCATAATTTAGCGCAATTATCTCGTGTAGCGTGAACACGGCTGCAGATAGGCACAGACATGCTGCTTATCATAACAAGTACTGGTAACAGGCTTTTGAGATTTATCAACATCGATGACCTTGAACGACCTTGAACTCCCAAAAAGGGGTTTTTGGTAAATTTTCAAGATTCAAGCAGGCTTGCGCACGTGGGTGTCAACGAGAGGTACCCCTGTAAAAAGTGGTGATTTATACTCTGTGCTTGTCTAGCGTGGAAATAGTTGCAGATAGGCACAACCATGCTGCTTATCATAACAAGCACTGATGAGGAGCTTCTTACGAATATCAACATCGATAACCTTGAATGACTTTGACGTGATTTTTTTGCGATTTTTGGCTGCAAAATAGTGAATTACGACGAGATGGACGGAGATAGACTAAGATTACGTGCGAACAGGAACTGCTATAGGCTTTCACGCGTCTCGTGAGCTTTGCTCAAATTACTTGTTTCTTTCTTTTGTATAGCGTGTGCCATGCCTGATTGTGTGATTGCCATTATAATTGTAAAGGCGCGTACAGAGTGACAAAAATGAAACGAACAAAAATAAAATTAAATTAACGAAAACCGCGCGCTATGGCTTAAATTTCGCTTTATTTCATTTAAGCTCTGATCATTTCTCATGTTGTTTAATTGTAGTCACTCCGTACGCGCCTTAATGTGTGCCTATGTTGTAGGCCTAACTATTTATTGCTACCATTTTTGGTGAATAAAGATGTATACACAGGCCTACAAATCATCGTTTTTGAAGTGCGTGCGTGGGCGTATGCACGGCGATTGCGTGTCATGGATGATGTTCGTTGCCTGTTGCAGCAGTCGACAGAGTTATCAAAGCTAACGAACCTCAGCATCTACTCCGATGATTCGCGTGCAGCATCATCACCCCCATAGACGTAAAAAAACCCGGTTTATACGTTTTTCATTTTTTCCACGTTTTAACGTTTTTAGCATCTTTTTTCTCAACGTTTTAAAAATTTTTTTCTAAGAAACGTTCTTTAAAATTTTACCAACAACTTTGAAAAGAACTTTCAAAACCGAAAGAACGAAAAGTGGTCGTAGTTTACTTGTTTCGTCTAATGATATTTGATTTTATGACCACAGAGTTGAACTAAAATTATAAAAAGTTTTCTTTTTCTTTAGTTGCAGCTATATAATGCACCTACAGCATGAGCATTGAGCAAAGGGTTGAACAAATTATTAAGGCTAACGTTTTTTATTGAACGTTTTAAACGTTTGTTATTCTTGTCACGTTTTTTACGTTTTTGACGTTTTTTTTCAATTTTTTCAGGAACGTTTTTTTCATTCATGATGACCGCGTTATGCCAATAAAGCACACATCTATAGATGCAGTGAACTGGCCAGCGCATGAAATAACGTAACTGATGAAAGTTTTAAAAGCGAGGCGAGTTTCGAGACGCTAGTAAATAACTAAGTAAGTCGAAACGCGTCTACAGAAAAGTGATAAAGGACGAGGTGTTAGATGGAACTCGTTTGCCAGTATACCAGTATATCCGCGTTAATTCTTCTTACAGTTTGGAATGGGCTTGCTTAACAGTGTTTGAAATGTTGTTATTGTAGCAAACGAAAAAAAACTATAACGTATATCTTTCTGGTCTTCTCAGTCACTGCATGCCCACCTTACCCTGCGCCTCAGATTTAGAAAGCTTAATTATTATTGGTGCTTAATTACTTACTTCATCGCTGATATTATCTGATTATGTCATACTATTTATAATGCAATTAACATAAGCCTAATTCAATTCTCTCATGGGCCCAGACACTTTATAGCTTAATTATTATATTTGAATTATAATTCAAGAAATAGTTTAATAGTTGTACGTGCATGCTTATTTAAGTTATTGGTTTCATTGCTCTGCATTTCTTACATGATTTCTTTTGCTTATTTCAAACTCGCAATTCTTACATTTTATTCAGTTTGCATGTACGCATACGACTGTAACTAGGCCTATTTAGTTCACTGTCAAACTGTCAATAGGCCTACTAATCGGAAAATGTATAGGTCCTACGTAGTTGACGATCGAGTCCTAGCTCGTATAAGACACTACTGTATAAGCTTTTGACTCGTTCCTGTTGCGCTTCCTCTGCTGTTGTTGAATTATCGAAATAATTGACGATGATGAAGATGATGATGATGATGAGTATAGCGCGTCAGTGGCCGACAAGATGACGTCTTGTTTACTGGTCTCCGAGCTAATATAATGAAGCCATCATGTGAAATCATTTCTCCGGACTTTCATTTCCGGCACTTATCAGGCTGCCGTTACAAATTACCGAACTGTTTGTTTGCCGGTTTTCATCTGCCCACACGCTTTTACCGCACACAGCGCCGTGTTACCGCCGTCGCAAATCGCCCGTCCGACCGTGCAACGTCTCGCCATAATAATTAGCGGCGTCGCCCATGGGTTGCTAACAAGAAATCTGAGCTAATGCCCATGATACGCGCGAGAGCTTATACCAGTTCCTGTTTGCAGATAATCTTGGTCTATCTTCATCCATTTCGTCGCAATTCACTCTTTTTGCAGCCAAAAATCGCCAAAAATCACTAAAGACCGCTATTTTTAGGGTTCAAAGTTATTCGAGGTCATCAATGTTTGCATTTTTAAAAAGCTTGTCATCAGTGCTTGTTATAATAAGCACCACGTCTGTGCCTATCTGCAATCATTTTCACGCTAGACATGCCAACAGCAGATAAATAACCACTTTTTAGAGGGGTACCCTTATTTAACACCCGCGTGCGCAGGCTTCCTTGAACCTATACAGCGTCCGGATGTAAACTGCTAAAATCTACATATAGTGCTAAAAATTTTATATGCATGTTGTCTCGGTCTATCTCCAGCCATTTCGGCGCAATTCACTCTTGAAATGCATGTCGCAGCCCGAAATAGCAAAAAAATTTACTATAACCCCTATTATCGGGAGTTCAAGGTCATTTAAGGTCATCGATGTTGACATTTCTAAGAAGCTTGTCGCCAGTGCTTGTTATGATAAACAGCATATTTGTGCCTATCTGCAACCATCTTCACGTTAGACAAGCCAATAGCGGTAAAATAACGCTTTTTAAAAGAGAGTGTCCCTCTTTCGCCCTCTCGTTCGTGGGGACCCCCTTTATCCAGTGAAGTAAAATCAGTGGCGTCATTTCACAAAATCCTTGGGGGGTCCACTCTCTCCCTCTTCCTTTCCCCCTCCCCTCATTTCCTCCTCCTTCCCTTTTCCCTTCTCCTCTCCCA
>Ga0209367_1011407_pt1 | contig 11788 bp, 6 predicted proteins | sample WorMetLIZISLAND2_FD_187412 | JGI IMG/M metagenome (GOLD analysis project Ga0209367, IMG submission 187412) | Marine gutless worms symbiont microbial communities from Max Planck institute for Marine Microbiology, Germany - Olavius geniculatus... ... | reverse complement strand
CCCCCCTTTCCGCCGCCACTGCAGTTCTGTGCGGCGTTGTGCGCTGTGTGTGCTGACGCGCCGTCTTGCTGGAAGATGAATCCAGTGGGCAGCCGGCGATTGCTTTAAAAAACGATAATTTGGTGATAATTTATAAACAATATAAAATAAATTACTGTTCGTCAAAACGTCATTGTGACGTCATCGGCGGTAACGTGTAACCAGTTTTTGAGAATTAAATAGCATTTTTAGCTTGAACATTTTTGAATGCTGAAAAATCGGTAAGTGGTCATGTTAAAAAGTCTATAACTTCGTCGTTTTTTTAACAGAATCAGATTTTTTCCTCGGCAGTTGGATGTAGAAGTTTTTATTAAATAAAGCTGTAAAATTTCATATTAAAATACCTAACGGTGGCTGAGAAAATGGGGAAAAATTTAGGCGTCCACTTTTTTGTTCTCACCCAGCAGGCCTACGGTTCTCGCACCCCACGAAATCACAACACTGTTTTTACCAACGTAGCCTTTATCACATTCGTAGTCCTAGTAGAAACAACTTTATTGTTTGTGCCTGGTTTGGATTTTACGCACAGCGTAGTTTTTAAAGACTCGATTAAAAATAGTACTGAAAAAACAAAAAACCTCGCCTGTTTTTTTGGCCACAGTTAGCAGATTTACGGCTAACACAAGTAAGAGCGTTAAGTTAGTAACACATTTCGTTTAATCGCAACTTGCTTGCGAAATATTATGCAGCATTATACAATCGCAATTTCCCATAAGAAAGTTAACTCTTTTCAGATTCGTCATCTAATTCTTTTAGATAGTCTACAGTCCGTCTAAAATCTACCTTTTAACCAAAAAAACTACACATTCCTTTATTATCAAATAGAACAAAGTAATAATAAGCTTAATATTTTTTTTATAAACTAAGTAAATAATTATATTTAATGAGTAATATGTTACTGACTTGACGCATGCGCGAGTGATGAGAATCGTGATGATAATGCAGACGATGAACAGCACGAACGACCCGACAATAACTCCTATCATCTCCTCTACGCGCAACATGTTCACAAACACATTACGCAAAACCGCCAAGCCACAGTGTCATGCAAATAAAAGACACTAGATACTTTAGCCATTGACTTTGAAATCCAATAAGCGTTTGTAGGTTGCCACGCTATACGTTCGTGCAAAATTTCATCAAACTAAGTTTAGCGGTGCATGAGTTGATGTATTAACAGGTTGAGATGGTTTGGGCATGGACAACGCCGAGAAGAGGAGGATTGTGTCAGGAGAATCTTGGAGGCAGACGTATGTGGACAACGGAGTAGGGGAAGACAGAGAGAAAAGGTGGATCGACGTCGTGAAGTACAACATGGAGGATTTGCGGGTCGACCTGATGGACGTGGAGAATAGAGCCGAGTGGATACGGAGAACCCTTGTGGCTGACCCCTCACCCGAGGGATCTAAACCAACCTGAAGGAGAGAAAGAGAGAGTTGACGTATTAACAAAGAAAACAAAACACACGGCGATGATGCTGAAAACAATATCGTTGTCGCTGCCGAATGCATCGCGTACATACACACATCCGATTTTTATACATTTACCACCACTGCCAAAATGTCAGTTTGCACTGCTATAAAAACAACTTGCAAAGTAATGAACGACGTCGATAGGCCTATAGAAAACCTTTCGTTAAATCTATCGACAACACCGATAAAGATACCGATACGATTATGCAAGTTAGTCTTCCAAGGACTTAGCGTACCGGTGTCGAATTTCTGACTAAAATTTTCGCCAATATCTTATCGAAAATTATTGTCAAAGATATTGGCGATACTATTAACGACAATAAACTATAGAACTGCAGACCTCGAAATATTTACAATTATATTAACATTAAAACTGACATACAGTACAATTGTTAAACATTAGTAAATTAATAACGTAAAATTTTGTTTTTACGGGCGAAAGCAGCTACTGCTTTAGCGCGTCTGCCATCGCAATTCTGTCAATCCGTCTCTCCGTCCGTCCGTCAGTCCGTCATACGGGTAGATCAGTCAAAAACGGTGCAAGCTAGGATCGCCAAATCTTCACCGTCGGCTGCCCGGAAGACTCTATTCAGAATCAGAACACTCTGAGCAGAATTAGACAAAAAGTACAAGGCGGATTTGGCTGAAATATCTCAAGAAGATTATGGCACAGCTTAGAGTGTGTGAGCTACTGGTGGTAATCATGAACGGTGTAGGCCTAATAATCAGCCCGTGAAAGTAGACGCGTTCGAGATTAATGTCTGAGGGCAGCAAAAAAAAGTTCGGACAATGGCAGTGCAAATTCAGAGTCGGAAAGACCAAAATAGGCGTGACGCTGCTGCTAAGAATAGGTCGACTTGAACTATTCGCCGTTTTAGCCGTTGCGTCAGCTGCGTTTGTTGCGCACTTTCTTGCGTCCGTTGCGTGTGTTACATTGGATGAAAACCGCGCTTTGACTACGTTTTACTCTACATCCTGCATCGTTCATCAGCATCAACATGCTCTACGCCACCGGCAAAAACATAACCTCCTTGGCGGAGGTAAAAATTGAGACGCAAAAAAAATCAGATACAATTTGTGCTGTCTTTTTCAAAAAATGACGTCTATAGGCCGCAATACGTACAGATTACTGTACAGAGTACAGTAATGAAAAGTAATAGACTTGTCCACTTTTTTACATGTTTATTCATTTTATATTTTGAATATAGGCCTATATGTGTTTTTTAAACTGGAAAATTTTTTCACACCTAGGATGAGGCCCCTGAGCATACGGAAAATCATTAAAATTGTTGCCACCATATGTCTTAACTTTTTAACGCCAAAATTCACCTGATTCGATTTTGGTACAGAATCAAACCCAGATCCCTCTATTATTATATTATAATTTAATGACCGTTGATGACCTTGAACGTCAAAATAGAGATTTTAATTAATTTATTGGCAATTTCGGGCTGCTAGACACATTCCAAAAGCGAATCGCGCCGAAATCAATTAAGATAGACAAGCTGCGTACGAAATTTTCAGCATTAAACGTAGATTTCGACGATTCAAATCTCGATTTTCTACGTTCAAGGAAACCTGTGCACAAGGACATCAAAGCACGGTACCCCCCGTTAAAGTCGTTATTTTACCGTTGTTGGCCAGTCTTTCGTGAAAACGGTTACAGATCACCAAAAGCATGCTGCCTATCACAAAAAGCACCAGTGACGAGCTTTTCAGTCGTATCAACATTGATGACTTTGAAAGACCCTGAACTTTTAAAATAAGGGTTTTTATTGATTTTTGCGATCTTCGGCTGTAGCGCACGCTCCAAGAATGAACTGCGACGAAATGGCTGGAGATAGACTGGCAGTTTGCGAACAGGAACTGCTATAGGCTTTCGCGCGTCTCGTGAGAGTTAGCTCAAATTTCTTGTCCAACTTGTTTTGTCGTATTTTATCATGTTATTGCCAACAGCGTTTGGCCGTTAATTTCGTTAGCCTTGTACACGCCTTAACGCCACCGTTTTTCAACGACTGTAAAATAAAATCACTATTTGAATCAACGCTTACAATAAATCAATTAATTAGCTATTTATTTGCTCAGTAAACACAACATCCATTAGAAGTTTGTGGCAAAAAAGTTAGCATGACGCGCGATTTGGGCTTCACAATCACAAGCACATTGACAGTTCGAAACATATACGTTAAGAACGCCTGAGAAATTTACTAGGCTATAATCGATTATTCAAATGGAACGCGAAAAACTGATCAATGTTCTTAAATTCGCTGCACTGTTTTTTTTTCGTTTTTATGTGCGCTTTTTGCACCACGTTACAGTAAATATATAGTTAACACAATTGGTCATAAGAAATAGAACGCAAACCTAGTGTAAGAACGGGAGACTGAAATTTATCTTTCTTAGACGATGACGACGACGGCGACTGAGTCGTATTTCCGTCTCTCGTTGTCGCGGGCGTGTCGGAATCTCTTACTGCAACGTACAACAGCAAACACAGCAAAATCTTTACTAGCGCTACATACAAATGTAAAGGTATTTCAAAAAGTAAAATTTTATCTTGACACAGTTAACCAATAAAGACATACATTGTAATTTATTGTGTCAATTTTTGACAAATTTTCTTGCATGTAAAATGTACTTGGTTCAGCGTTAATCCAAAGACCAGACTCCACTGTAAAATTGATCTCGGTCTTTTAGCCTGCGATTTGCCATGCAGGCCAGTTCTTCGTCGTCAGCAAATTTGCGTCTTATGATGAATCACAATTAGGCCCCTATGCCCCAAAAATAAGGTGTGTAGTGTTGCAGTTACACACGACCGCCGTATAACTTACTTATGTAGTACTGATGCATAAATACAGCTAAATATACTCAGAGATTTAACAAGTCAGAGCCCAACGTGAGGTTGCCCGTCGCCGTAAGTCCGATTACGAAAAAATTTAAGGGGTTGACATTTCCCTTGTAGCAACGTCACGTCGTCCATAGTAATCTGGTTGTTGCAAATTTTTCACAGTTATAATCTGTCAATTTTTTTGGTAAAAATATGACCAAAGGCTTTATGGCACTTTTTATAGGCCACGACAAAAATTTTCAGAATTATTTTGTTTATTTTAATAGCAAAAAGTTTGGAAAAGTAATTAACTACACTGCCACACTTTAAAAGTGTTGCTACGCTACCTTTCAAAATATTAACGTCAGCTTTTCAACAGTAAATGATAGATCGATGATGGATCTAAAAATGTGGTTTAAACGTTTACTTACTTTACAATAAACCTATAGAAATAAATTTAAAAATTTAAAAAAATAAAGAGGACTATTGGTTTAAAACACAACCTGTAGAGCAAACGAATGCCTGAGCAAATTTGCTGCATTCTTCCGAGTACCAGTTTCTGAAATTGAGGTACACCAGTAGGACACATCTGCCTGTCTGCGACGATTGGGGTTGTCCGTATTGAAAGTTATTGTACGGACCTACGACTTCTGCAACCAACAACGCTATACGTTATGCCCAGTTCACATAATAAATCTGGTTCGACGAGCGCTCGACGAGCACACACTAAACACACATCAAGCTCGTCTGACTGGTGCGTCTCATTTCGCCTAATCGCATTTCGCCTAATCGGATATGGATATGGATGGCAAATTTCATATCCACGGCAAGGCTGCCAATATGCCACTTTCTATTAATAATTATTAATTAATAGTAACCTTGGCCGTATCTCTCACCGTTTTTAAGATATGACCAGTTTTCCGTTAAAAAGCACATTTTTACCCCCTCCATTTCAACCCGAATTTGAAAATGTTTTCCTTGCAATAGATCGCTAAAATTTTGCACGCTTAAGTATAAGACCAGTAGCTACTTATATTTGTAAAAAGTTTTTCCCTACGACATAACGTTTAGCCACAATACTTTTGTTACAGACGACGACAGACAGGGAGACAGACGACGACAGACAAACGATATTCACGACAACCATGCCATAAGCTTGACAGTCAGACCTACTTAAGTACGGTCGGCAAATAAAACCAAGTACAGCTTTCGCAGAGGGACCCACGACTTTTTTTCCCAGCAACAATGAAAATGTTTGACCCCATGAGTGCCAGCACTTAGTGGTTCCTAGGACAAATTAAAAGGCGTTTGACCGAGGCGACAAGAAACAACTTTCTTGTTTCAGCGCTTGTCTGTCACTGTCCGACGTTTCAACGCGGCTTGCCTAGCTGACACGTTCCCAGTTTCCAGACATAATTTAAAACGTAGTTTGATGTTTTTTTTGCCCTAAAATGGAATATCTTTGATGCAAAAACAACAGCAGTAATAATAAACAACGACTGATACCTTTAGTATCGTGCCAAACATATTCATCGCGGAATAAACCAATAGAGAACTGTCGATTGCCGGTTTCAGGCCAAGAGGATGAGGTCAGATTAAGCACGGCTCTTGATGGAGCCAAGTCGCCGCCGAAGTGCCAACAAGTGCGCCGGGCTTGGTACCAGGACAACGTCGATCCGGACGTGTGCTGCAGTGGAAACGGCACATAACAGTCACCGTCCATACCCTCGCGGTACCGGCTGTTGTTAATGAACTTGCTACATTTCTCATCTAAAATTCACACACGTTATGTCATAATTTTTGCCATGTTTGTTTCTTCTTCATTTTCTGCATACTCATGTGGTATAGTTAAATGGTTAAATGGTATACTTCTTCATGGAAAACAAAACTCGGTGCTCCGGAGCGTCACCTGTCATATGGAATCACACAGTCTGATCTGTCGCCCGACACAGGCGTGCTTCCTTCTTGAGACATTGCAGCGATTTCTTACCACTAAGTATAAAATTTGGGAAAACACTGCAAACTCCCAGTTAAATTCGTTGTGCAATCTCAGACGCAACTGCGTTTCGAAAAATAAAAAAAGAGAATAAATGCAACTGATAAAAAGGGGTTACATCCACTAAACACAAACTTGCATTTGCAACTGCACAACTCTACTATCAACTGCACTTTCATGTGGGCCTAAGACTGCACAGCGACTGAAAAACCCTTTTGGCCCATTTACTAAAAATAATGTGCATAGCATTAATATTACGAACAGGGGCGGATTTAACGGTCGGCTGCTGGTGCAGCGGCCGACGAGGCCCCTAGGCCTTGGAGCCCCCGGGCCACGAGGGCTCTGGAAGGCCAAAAAATTGATTTGCAGTTGCAAATTATTCTCTGACAGGCCAGTCGAGAGAGGGACGGTACGGAAGGAGGGAAGATTCTCGGGCCCCGCGACATTTAGGGCCCTGCCGTCGCCCAGAAATATTTCTGCTGTGTTTGACAGCAACATTGACGGGCCTGGCAATCAGAAACTTGCAACTGCAAGTGCAACGATTTGTCAACAAATCTAACTAGAAAGCAGTCATAGCCCGCAGGTGCCTCCGCTAAGGCAATGTTATTCGCCAGGTGGCGTCACCACATTCACTTTGCCAGCGGTTCCCTTATGCCCCCTTTAACGCAATGGTAACGAAAAGGATGGGCTCAGCGGCTTGTTATTGGCTACCTGGCGGTTAATAACATTATATATAAAAAAACTGCAAGCAATCCATTTAATGTTGTATAAGCGCTGATGTAAAACGGCAAAAACCAAAAAGTACAAGCACGAACTAATGTATTAGCTTAGACATTTTATCTGTTCTCAGTAGCCAGATATAAATGTCTAAGCTAATGCATAATGTGCCGTTTTAAATTTCGCTCGCTTCGACTCGCTCGTATGCATTGTCGCTCGCTCACGGGAATAATCTCGCTCGCTTTTGCTCGTCCCGTTTCTCGCTCGCTACTGCTTGCTCTCGCTCTCGCTTACATGTCTAAAAACGGCAAAAATCAAAAAGTATAAGCACGAACATTATGCATTAGCTTAGACATTTATATCTGGCTACTGAGAAGAGATTAAATGTCTAAGCTAATGCATTACTTCGTGCTTATACTTTTTGATTTTTGCCGTTTTACATCAGCGCTTTTACAACATTGAATGGATTGCTTGCAGTTTTTTAAAATATAAAATTAAAAGCATGCGGTGACTAAACAAGTAAGACTAACAAAAGAATCGGTCAAATCGTGCAGTGGTCACGCGTCAGCAGATACAGTGGTCGGGTTACTCACAGCAGCAGATCACTCTCTCTATTTACACATATTTTATTCTTTTACAAACATTTTATATAATCTTCACGCTTATTAATTTATTTTGGGCCTTTTTATCACTTCCGCTTTTCCGCAGATGCATTTTGCTAAAACGCATTGTGAGTGAAAAACGGCAAAAGACATCGAATTTTTGTCGAAACTTTATGAACATTGTCCCATATTTTTCAAAATTTAAGCTTAAGTCTCTGCAAGTATAGACCGATGTGTCTTATGCATGTTCACACAGACACAGGCAGACAGACACACAATACGACCGGCGACTATATTTTCCTGCGAATGTAAAAATTAAGTAAATATTCAGTTTAATTACATGCACAAATTCCGTGTACCTTTAAAGTGACATACGTAGCCGTGGCGAGCAGTCAAAGTTCCCGTTGTGAGCTGAGATCCGGAAGAACTGGAGACAAGCGCAATCGAATTGTCACCTGTAGGACTAATCGCACCTTGCATGTTCTCCGCTGTGCATTAGCAGTACAACCGAATGCCTGAGTATAGGCATAGGCTACTCAGCTACTGTGATTCAGTTCTAGATAGAAGTAAATACGAAAAATTTGAGCTAATGCTCACGAGACACGAGAAAGCCTATAGGAGTTACAGGACAACAACAGTAAAATAACGACTTTTACGGGGGTATCGCTTTTTGATGCCCTCGTGCGCAAGTTTCCTTGAACCTAGAAAGTCGTGACTTAGACCGTCAAAATCTACGTTCAATGCTAAAAATTTCATGCGCAGCTTGTCCATGACTATCTCGATTGGTTTCGGCGCAATTTGCTCTTGAAATGTTTCTCGCAGCCCAAAATCGCTCAAAAATCCATAAACCCCCTATTTTGGCGTTCACGGTCATTCAAGGTCATTAAATTCGGCGCCAATCGAAAGCCAGTGTACGACTTCTTATTAGTGATTAATAGTAACCTAGGCCCTATCTCGCACCGTTACTGAGATACAGCGACTTATTGGCCAAAAATTGCAAATTTTGCCCACCCCCTCTTATTTAGCGCCCTTGTTCGGAATGACCCCCTTCGAATTTATGAAAAAGCTTTTCGGTTCCTGAAACTAGAGTCTTCCTGGCAGCCGATGGTGAAGATTTGGTGATCCTAGGTTGCACCGTTTTTGACTGATCCATCTGTGTGACGGACGGACGGACAGACGGACAGAATTGCGATGGCTAAAACGCGCAGAAAGCAGTAGCTGCTTTCGCGCGTAAAAACCGTAAGTTCTTACTACTTATAGGCCTTCTTCGATTTATTGTCGATCAGTTGTACAACACGATGCAGGTCGAAAAACGTCAGCAACCTAGACGTTTTATGAGAAGTAAGTCGATATATGTGGAATACTTCGTTAGAGTTTGCAACGAACAAAAGCGCTGCACCGTGGCATGTCAAGACGCTGTACGGCTTGTCAAACTAGTCCACAACATGTCTAAGTAAGTAAGTAACAATAGTTTAATGCATACATTAACCATGTATGCATACATGAGAACATAATAAATCCAGTTACAATTGTAGCACACTAAAAGCAGTAATTCTGAGCTATTACTGAATCACCTTGCAACCACAGATATTAGGCGACAGGGGCATTTTAGATTATTAGAATTATAAGAAAATGGAAACAGAATAAAAAAAAAGTTGTAAAAAATGAAGTGAAGGAGAAAGCACGCGCAAGGAAAGTGATAGGAAAATTCAGATAATTTCAGACGTTGTATGAAAAATTTATTTAACAACCGCAAGAAAACGACTCACGACGTTCGAAGGTGCCGTCCAGCCATCGCCAGCGCCCGCTGACGTTCTGTCTGGCGCCGATCCAGACACCGCTTGAAGTCAATTGAACGTCCGTGAGAAATCTCACCAAAGCGTCTTGTGTCGCGTCATCTCGTACCGTCACCAGTGCGTAGCCGTGGCTCTGATTGCGGCACCAGTCCCGTGCCGCGGACCAGCTTAGCCGGTTGTTACCGTGACTGATGGTTTTGAAACAGAGTTGGTCTTTGCTGCCGGGGCTAAGTCTGTAGCAAAGCTCTACCGTTGGCACCTGTAGCTGACCGATCACGTGTCCGATGATAACAGCTAGTAAAATCGCTTCACACGTAACACACACACATTAGTAATGAAAATCTTTGTTCACCATCACTGGTAGCATAACAAAATAATAAAAGAAAAAAATAAACGTATACAATAATACGACAAAGTCAGTCACATGACCATTGATAGGCAACAGAATAATGAATAACATTAATTAGTGCTGTCGAGGCGTAAATTTTTAGCGGCGTTGTCTCATGCGTTAATTTTTTTTAACGAATGCGTTAACGCGTTAATAACGCATGATAATATTGTTGAAGTTGTCGGTGGATTACGCCAAAACAGCGACAGGAAAAACGGCCGACGAACTTGTGTCTGTGTCGCAAGACCGTGACAAGTATGGGAACGGCAACACAACAATATTTTTAATTAATTGCATATTACTCGATCGCCAAATAACGGCCGTTTGATGAAATAATGAAATTTCTGATTCGCAGAATTTAGTTTTACGTATGCGCATTAATTTTTTTTAACGCGCGTTAATTTTTTAACGCGCCGAATCGTTAATTTAACGCTTTAATTTGACACCTGTAATATTAATAATAAAATAAATTTACACGTGGAGCATAAATAAAGCAAAAGGTCAACACGAGCAAAACAGTCTTAATCGAGCAATGCGTTTTTCACTTTAAATATTTTTCACCCAAAAATGCGATAAAAAGTTAAGAACTAAACAAGCTCAGACATTCTTATTTTCGTTTTCACCAACTCCCATTTTTATGTTTAACTATGTTTTTAAAATATTAACATTATCAGTCACAAAAACATAAAATTTTATATTCCATACATTGTAGGCCTAACAAGCCTAGGCGAAAACAATTTGAGCTCAAATCACCCAAATTTTAATCACCTTTTTTGTCCAAAGTCGTAGTCTAACAGACATTTTTTATACATTTATTCACAACTTTTAGAATTTGTATATCTTCCTGTACAAAAAACCCGAGATTAAAACAATCTGTTTGTTATTAATTGTGTATTTGTGGTAAGAAATATCCTATGGATAAAAAAGTTTAACGTTAAAATCCACTGAAATGACCAGAAATCCGTTCTGTCACTCGTGGTAATATTAACCTATCATTATTTTTTCGATTTTTTGGTAAAAGTTCTGAAAAAAATTAATGAATAATAGGCCTACTACAAAGTTTTAACTCTAATGGTCAATGATCCTGGCGGTTCTGCTCAGTAAAACGTTCGTGTCTTATCGCCACGTTTTACAGTGCAAAAAACTTAGATTACAAGCAAAGATCAAAGTTGCAGTTATCGTTGTTTTTGCACATAATTTAGTTATTTATTTTGTTATTTTGGTAAAGTTACGGCCCACCCGTACACTGTATTCGCCAATAATTTAAGGAATGCAAAATAGGAGAAACGCCCACGACTCGGAACAGATGCGCAGAAGCAGCGTTTTCAACGAACAGCTGAGTAAGCGTCAGTGTCGAATTCTGATCGATATAATAAGCCGATTTTAGCAAAAATAACCAAAAAAATCAAACAGCCAGGACTTTTGTCAATCTGTAAAACATAATAGCGTTTAAAAACTCATAGTTAACGTACCTATGAGAGTTGAATAAAACGAAGAAGCCATGCTATCTATGCAAAACAGCCGGCGGCCGCTGTACGTATGTGTATTATAATAATGCGCCACATGTGCGTAAGTCTCCTATCTATACTGTACGCTCAATGAGTCATTGTCGGCATAGGGGCGCCTAACTGCAAGGGGTAAACGGAGCGAGACCATTGCTCGTATCGACCTATCGGCCCTGCACGGGCGACGCCAGCTTTCTACGGCAGAGAAGGGTAAGCTGAGACATTTGCTAGCGGGGGAGCTCTATTTCGTGTGCACGCACCTGCTGAATAAGTATGCAAACGTACGCTCGCCGAGGTCGTTCTCCGGATGTACGTCTTCGTGCCGGTCAACTCAGCCTGGCCATCCCTGCGTGGGTAAGCGCAAAAAAGAACCGGCGGAATTCGGCACGCAATCAAGCACACCGCGCGATGCACTAGCCTCTTGTTCGCAAGCTCGCAGTGTAAGC
>Ga0209367_1011406_pt1 | contig 11789 bp, 5 predicted proteins | sample WorMetLIZISLAND2_FD_187412 | JGI IMG/M metagenome (GOLD analysis project Ga0209367, IMG submission 187412) | Marine gutless worms symbiont microbial communities from Max Planck institute for Marine Microbiology, Germany - Olavius geniculatus... ... | reverse complement strand
CATCAGTTTATACACTTGTTAACGGCGACATGCAATGAGTGACACATCGAAAACAGCAAAAATCATAAAAAGGTGATATTATTCAACAGCGCATTGACAGTTAGACGATGTGATGGTGAGTGATATCACCTTTCTATGATTTTTGCTGTTTTCGATGTGTCACTCATTGCATGTCGCCGTTAACAAGTGTATAAACTGATGTTTTGTACATTTATCTGAATTATTGTCAATCGCGCACTCAATCCCAGTTCATTTCAGATACTTCCAAGCGTAGTGGTATATAGCTTTACAATAAAAGATATGTAGTATATCTCGGTCTTAGCAGTTCATGTTGTATTATAATTATTAGGCTACATCCGCAGTAGATAGAATCATTTAGCGAGAGCGCAGGGCAGTGTTTCAGTTGAGTTCTGTAGGCTACATACGTTGATACTTACTGTTGTCTATATTTGTCTGCTCTGTGTGTGTGGTTTTATTCGTATTTCTGTTTTACAAATGTTTCTGCCTGTCTGTATCCGGCTGTTCTTTTGTGCTGTATTGTTTTTAACCTGAACTAAACGACTGGTTACTTGCAGATGTGGAGGATTGCAATAACCCGTCCATCTGCCGGTCTGGGTCGAGTTGCGTCAATTCGTACGGAGGCTACTACTGTCTGACCGAAAGATCCATCCGTAAGGCTCTCGTTCTCTCTTGACACACCACATTTTACACACACTTTTTGATGGTCGTTTTCCACGTAAACCACAGTCAATCCTTGTATCGTAAACAAAGTCCATAGGGTGGTGCTGATTTCTTCTGTTTTCGCTGCAAGACCACCGATACGGTGCTAGTGCGCCACGCGGTGTGTGCCGGTATTTACTGCACTTACCTACGAAGGGATGACCAGGCCAAGTTGACGTTTACCTGTCCGGAAACAGTCACCCTTCCAGCTATTAACCGGGTCCGGCGTCTGACAACTAGTGGCCTACGTTGATGAGACACAGCGTGTTAACCACCTGATCACGCCGCTACCCAGGGTTAACTACCGAGTTAATCTCGATGCTGACGTCTATTGTGAGCTCCGTTGTTTTTTTGATATTTACATGTCGTTTTAACGTTTCAATCTTAAATACCGATGATTGGGCTCTGTAAAGTTAATACAAGTTCACGCCAGACTTGCTGACCTGTGTTCATAGTTTTTTCGGAGGCACTGAGAAGCAACGAATCGTCGTCGTCAGAAGTGTCTTCGTCGGAGGGCGGCTACGCGTTAGTGACCGTGGCACTGGCGGTCGGTCTAGGTGCTGTGTTGTCCATCCTCATCGTCTCTATCATCGTCGGGGTGGTCAGACTCGCCCGAGCCTCGCGTGGGAAGGAAGTCGCCGATACGAGCGGCACAGTCGCTGGCGGAGACTCCGCACGGCGTGTTAGGTCCGGCTCACGACGACATTCGTGGGGCTTTGACTCCATCCGTTCCAAGTACTCGATCACCGGCGACGACTCCATTGACGTTCAGTAGGTGGCGCCACTCGCGCAACATTCCTCCCGTCCATTCGACTCTTTCGATTTTCTACTCACGTACTAATTTTAGCAAGAGGCGTATTAAAGCTTTTGACGGTCTATCAGCAATTAAATAATATGGCGGGGTATGGGAAGGGCCCTTTTCATTAGACATTAGGTGAGGTTAGGTGAGGAATGTGGGGGGAGGCATTACCCTTTCTCAGAATTTTTTTTGGATTTTTGCGGCACAAAATACATATCTTGATGTATCTTCGGGCCTTCTAAGTGCTAAATTGCTTCTGCTTCTGTTAATAATTATGTTTAGTAACAAGAAATATTATGCTGTTTAATTATACAGTTATACAATTATACAGTTATATTATTGATAAATTATACAATTGATAAAAAATTTAGTAATTTGTTTTAGTATTTTTGTTTATGCTGGTGATAAAGTATCTGAACTGACATCAATATCTGAGATGTAGGCCTGCGATTGCAGCCGCGTACCCTTACGGTTGATACGCCCCCGATTCTAGCATCTACTGCTTACTTACATAATAACGTTTGAGTATTTCTCTGCGTTGATGATAGGCCTATAGTTTACTAATACAAAAACTAGCTGGTGGACGTATTTTAGCCCGTTAATTTCAGAATTCAGAACTATAAAGTTTATGGATTTTGCTGCTGTCTTTGTAACGTTCGTGGTTGGGATTTCGTGTAGACTTATGTGCACAGGCCTGTCGAGACTCGAGAGCCACAGCGGGGCTGTGAAACCATTTTGCGATCCCATCAAAATCGCATTCGGACTGAAACATCCCGACAGTTATGAAAAAATTTAAATTGCAAGAACTTGAAACCAAACACATTCGTCCATAAAATAGTCAAGATTTTTGAAATATTAACTAACGACTGACGTTGGCCCGATTCAGATAATCGGTTTTGCTGTCAAACACAATAGCAAAACTATTTTAAAGCGATCGCGGACTCCCAATCGTCGAGGGGCTCGGAAAAACTTTCTCTTTCCCTTCCCTTTTGACGGGCCTAGATTTGCATTACTGTGGAACTAAGTAAACGACGAAAGTCTTTAGTAACTATTATTATGTCAGACCAATGCATGCAAATGCATTGATAGCGACTAATAAACAGGCGTAAGTAAAATTATTAATGCATCTAAGTTTACGCGAAATATTAGGCCCTATAAATCCGGTGCGTCAATCTGCGACTATTGCTCTATGCATACCGTGAGTCAGAAAAGCACATCTTTTAGGTGTGGTGTGAAATCAAATGATAATTTTGTTGCAAATTTTCTGCTAAGTGTGCCAGTAAAAGAATCTGAACAAGTATAATTTGAGCTAATGCTCACGAGACGCGCGACAGCCTGTAGCAGTTTCTGTTGGCAGGTTGTCTTAGTCGATCTCCAGCCATTTCGTCGCAATTTCACTCTTGAAATGTGTGCCACAGTCGAAAATCGCAAAAGCAAATACCGATAACAAAAATTCTCTATTTTGGGGTTTAAAGTCGTTCAATATCATCAATGTTGATACCTCTTAAAAACCCGTCGGCAATTCTTGTTACGGTAAGCAGCAAATCTATGTCTGTCTGCAACTGTTTTCACATTAGACCAGCCAACAGCGGTAAAATAACGATTTTTTGGGTGGGCAAATTTTTTTGAAACTAGGGGACTGAGAGTTAGACCGTTAAAATTTACATTTAGTGCAAAAAATTATATGCAAGCTGTCCTGCTGTATTTCTAGTGATTTCGACGCAGTTCGTTCTTAAAATGTGTGTCGCAGCCCGAAATGGCAAAAAATGCAGTAAATCTCCTGTTTTGGCGTTTAAGGTCATCCCAGGTCATTGCTTTCGGTGTCAATCGAAAGCGCGTGAATGACTTTTTATTAGTGATTTTATTAGTGCTTTCGCTTGGTGATCCATTTCGAATTCATGGAAAAGCTTTACGGATCCTCAAACTACAGTCTTTCAGGCAGCTGACAGTGAAAATGGTGATCCTAGCTTGCACTGGTTTTGACTGATCCACCCGTGTGACAGACAGACAGACAGAATTGCGATGGCTATGACGCGCTATAGCAGTACCTGCTGTCGCGCACAAAAAGGTCGATTAGTATCTGCGGGCTAAAATACGGACAAGAGTTGAGTGTCGGCCATGTTTTTGGCTCACGGTTAAGTGTTGTACGCTACTGCAATATACATTTTGTGACGAATTCGAAAGCAAAATGGTATCCAAGATGTCAGCCACTTGAAATCCAAAGTCGTATTTGTCATTATAAATGTATGCACAAGTTAACGGCGACACGCAGAATAAACACATCGAAAAACCGCCAAAATCATGAAAAGATGACAAAACCTTCCTGCCATCACTCTGCTGTCAATTCTATGGAATATCATCATCCTTAGTGTTTTCGATGCGTTTGCCACTGAATGTCGCCGATAACGCGTGTATTTATGAACTCACATAACGACGTGTCAGCAGACTGGCAAAATCTCACACGACGTCCAAACAAACGCTTGAGATTTGTATGATTAAGTGGAGTCAAAGGTCGAAGGCATGGGAAATAAGACGCAGCAGGCGTTATGAGAGGCTTGGGGGTATTCCCTTTACTGTCGAGTCATTTAGCTGTCCGCGGTCCGTCGTTTGTCACCATTGATTATTTTGTTACTGTCAGTATCTTCGAACTCGCCAAAGCATCCAGCGGCGTCGTGCGTTAAAAACGTTAAGGAAGAGCGTGTATAGTTGCAGTTTTCCGACAGGCAACTGTACATTTCAGACAGAGAAGATTCAAATCTGCCACTAAGTTTTCTTTTTTCTGAAACGGGGCATTTTCAGCCCGAAATATGTTTCTGGGAAAAGATTTTAGACAGGCTAATTTTTTGAAAGAAAAGCAATTACCCGCTGCCCCTTGCCACGGGTCACGGGAATGTCAGCAAAACGCAGTTCATGTGATCTCTTCGGCGATTTAACTCAGTCAGCTGAGTTTCGGTGGCATCGCATCTGATGTCACTTGAAACTTATGCATCCGGGTACACAGAATCAGCCCAATGACAAAGCCCTTCTTTTCATATAGGCCTACGCACGTCAGCCGAAGCACTAAACTTTACGCCAAAACCACACACGCTGAGGCTGTTTGGTGATTTGATTATACGTCGACGGCTGTACAGCATTTGTCGAATGGCATATAGTCCAAACGGTGTATTATTCTGCTTTCATGTCGAGGCCACATGTTAGGAGCCTTAATGCTGTAGACCTTTTTATACTCACGTCGCTTGTACGTACACCTGCCAGTCACTATACTACGCGTTCCTAGTGCATGACGGCAGGGTCACTCTATGCATAGCATCGAGACGACTGGCATCTTGTGCAAAATGCCAGCAAGCAGGCGCTGACTGACAACAATATGCGGTTTGCTGTGGCTGGTCATTGATAACTGCGCCATTCGTGCCCATTCGCGACATGCCGACGAGAACTGGGACAGTAATTCGTGTTGACCTCGTCACTGCTTCATGTCAAGGGAAACCCGACAGTTGCCCCATTTTCTAAATTTTAACCTATCAGGAACATATTCTTCTTTTCGAAAATTTTTCTTTCAAAAATTACGAAATATGTAGGTAGTTGGGGACAAAAATTAAAATTTTCCGCATTTTTATCTTCTCTGTCGACAAGTTGCAGCAGTTTGTCAAATATTTGCTGCAGCGAACTTTCGCAAAATTCTGATATTAACAGAAACTGAAGTCTACTTTTCCCTGTCAAATTTGCGCAATGTGCTTCGAAAAAATGCATGTGCTGCAACAAGTGCGTAAATATTTACGGGCAAGCAAACCCAATTTCGGCACCAAAAGGCGCTTTATAGGGTGTTTACGCGATCCAGCAAACGTCCAGCAAATTTCCAGCATTAGCACGTGTATTTTGAATACATTTGCTGGAAGTTTGCTGGACGTGTAAACACCCCATTAGCGGCTTCGCATTGTGATGTGATCTGATTTAACTCCTGTCTTGCACCATTTCGTAGATACACTAACTAAATGCCGTAATTCACGGCTTTTTAGCCATATTAACAGTATAAAATTTTAAGTTTTTCTTAAACGCTTCCACGGAAAAAAACTCTGCTGACTGTGTAATAGTAAAGTTAACGTTTCTGGCAGCCTGCTAATTGCTAGTTATTTTAGTTGCAATCATCATACGAGTGAAAAATGCAATAAACATCGAGGCTTTGGTCATGCGTGAAGCCGAGCTATGAAGACGCATCCAGTGCAGGTATAACCGGTCACGGGCGTCACGGTTTCGTGGATTTGTGAATCTGGGCCAAGGCTCAATAACCTTTTATCATGCAGTCGAGCGTGGCACCAAAGTTTAGCCATAGAGCCTTGCTATACGTAGAGACTCGATCATACATCGGGGACCATAAATATTTAAGTGTCACTTATTTTTACGATAACGCTTACAGATAAGAAAAGTACGTCTTTTGTGGCTTACAGTTAGCAATATTTTCAGCGTTTTATAGCACGGCAACAACATGGCTAAGCTGTTTCATTGTCGAATTAAAAGTTTTATGTCATCATTAATCACAATGTTCTATTGTGTGCATTGTGGTTCGCGAAAATATGCCACGGAGTTGTTGTCATAGCATGCAAGATTAACAGTTAATTTTCACTGTTATTTCGTTGGCATCTTCAGCAAAAAATGTTCAACAAAGTGATCACTAACGATCCTATCACATTTTAAACGTGTTGCAATATTATCGTGGGATATATTATTGTTTAAAAATCGCATAGACCAAACGTGTACGAAATGAAGCAAATGTAATGTATGTTAGCAAATAAGCCATTATAAGTACATGTAATTGAGCGAACATCCGAGATCGCAAAAGACGACCAAAGTTGCAGCAAAAACAAAAATGACCGCAATGTGTTAGCTCATAGTAAACCAAGGAGATAAGCCACAAATTTATCGTTTGCTACACATGATTTTCTACAAATCATTTTAGGCGATATCGGTTTTAACTTTGAAGTGTTTAAAAAGACATCTTATGCAAAAACTGACTGAAGCATCCGCCATGCAAATGACTCAACACTCATTCGCTCAAAAACAATCACCAAAAGAAATGTTTGGCTCTATTTAGTTATTTGGTTTACCAACGAAATAAGTTTACTCATAGTCCGAAACCTGCCGAAAATATCAGAATGATCAGCTGCTACGACAAAGAAGAAAGACATTGCGACAAAACGACTTGAAATGGCATTCAACCAGACGCCAATGCAGTGAGTAAATTAAGATGCTAAAATTGGGATACTCTGAGTTGATAATCATAGAGCCCGAAGTCAACGTCGATGACGTTTAAGTAAATAGGTAGGTAAGTAAGTAAACAAAGTACCTATATATATAGCGCCCATTCCAAAATAATCTTTAATGCACTCAATACGTTTAATCCTCATCATTTTGCAAAAAAAACTGTTTGAAAGTTTAAAAGTGTTGAGACTGAGAAATTTGTCATCGACAGTACCAGTTAGATTTGTGAAAATGAAGAAACAGTTAATGAAGTCATGACAGAAAATTATTGCATGACTTAGTTTTCGTCTCACGCTGTACACAGTCAGAAGTGAAAGATACGACGACAACTTTTCTGTGTCGATCGGCAGCTATACATTATAACAGGCACCTGGTTCCACAGCAAAGTGGGCGTTCTGCGCTGTTATCGAATGCCGCTATAGCAGCGTCGCAAAACGCTCAGACGGCAAGGCGGGGTCCGACCAGCAAGCAGGCGTTATCAGCGTGTCTGCGCGCCAGCCGAGCGGCGGCTGTTTCGGCGACGCGTAAGTAGCATGCTTTTTAATCGAACTCAACTAACTGTCGTATTGTATTTTGTAAATTACTTTGTTTATTGAAAATCATCATCTTTGGTTTACTTTATTGAGCGGCGTCCGCCTTTTTTGTGCCAGTTTCTAACTCAACAAAAAGCGGAGCTGTCGTTAGGGTAGGCCGACCGTACAGCTTATATGAAAAACGTCCGACTTTTTGTCACGGAAAAAAGCGATTGCTCAGAGTGACTGCAGTCACATACACGCTACGGTGACGCTGCTATATCGAACGATACGATCAACGTTACAATAAGATACGGTAATTTTGCGCACATGGGTGATGGCTGCAAGCAGCAACTTTGCATTCAAAATTGCGGCCGTACCGCTGCAGATAAGGACACGGTTAATATTGACAGCCTATAGAAACTCGTCATCTCCATATCGCCGACTCTCTACGACGTACCGTTTAGCCACAATAGTGCATAATGACCTTTTAGGGTCATCCGAGGTCGATGAGTTTTGTGTCATCTAAAAAAGCTTATACGATATAGTGATCAGTAGCAAACCTTGGGCCGATCTCTCACCGTTTCTGAGATACGAAAATTTGTCGGTTAAAAACGCACATTTTCTTCCCTAGCTTTGCTGAAATTTTGCAATAAGTTTTAAAATAAAATTTACCGTTTAACCACAATACAAACGACAAATGACACATCATGCCAAAGACTCATCATCATCATCATCTCTCTTTAATAAAAACAGATTGACAAAATGCAACCATACATTGCATACAAAAAGACATAAAAATCATGCGTGAAGCCGAGCTATGAAGACGCATCCAGTGCAGGTATACGTCTAACCGGTCACGGGCGTCACAGTTTCGTAAATTTGTGAATCTGCACTCTACTTAACGGGTCGGCCAAAAACCAAAAAGCGCCGAAAAATTCGTGTCAACGTTCCTGTGTCCAGACTCAAAAGTAACCGATGTGTTAATTTTTTATCTGTCCCATTGCTACAGCATAGCAAGGGACAGATAATAAAATCACGATGTCATTTTGTCATTCTGTCAATCTGTCTGTAAACAATCCTACGGCCGCAATTTTGATTCGATTTTGATGAAATTTTGCACAGTGATTTAAGGCCCGAAAAGTAAGATCGAGTTTGTTTGGGATAAAAATCTGATAACTCCTTCCCCTATTTTACCCCAATTTTTGAAAAAAAATTGCATTACGGCATATGGAGACTTCAAAGCGGTATAACTCGGTTCCCGTAAAAGATAATAATGCGCGCTGTGTTTACCTGCCCCCTATTTTCGGAGTTGGGCAATCTAACGGGGTTATTTAAATTTACCCCTATCAACCTCTGTTGCCATAGCAACCATTCAGAAGTTGCAAAATTTTGCATTACAACCAATGGAAATTTCACAGCGGTATAACTCGGTCTCGTAAAAGATAATTGTCCGCTGTTGGCACCCCTATAATTTCGAACCCGGGCTATCCGACGGTGTCATTTACATTTTTTTTCTGCTGACTCCTGTTGCCATGGCAACGAATTTTGGGACAAAATCTAAAATTGACTATAACTCGGCCCCCGTGAAAAATAATTGCGCACTGTTTGCATTTACCTTTTTTTTTATTTCCGGGCCTAGGCTATCCGATGGTGTCATTAAAAATTTTCCCCTGCCGACTCCTGTTGCCATGGCAACAAATGTTGGGACACAATTGACTACAACTCGGTCCCTATGAAAGATAATTGCTCCTAGTTTGCACCTACTTCCCTATTTTCGGGCCTAAGCTATCCGATGGTGTCATTAAAAATTTTCCCCTGCCGACTCCTATTGCCATGGCAACGAATTTTCGAACAAAATTGACTATAACTTGGCCCCGCGAAAAATAATTGCGGGCTGTTTGCACTTAACTTCTATTTTCGGGTCCGGGCTATCCGATGATGTTAAAATTTCTCCTCTGCCGATCCCTCTTGCCATGGCAACGAATTTTGAGACAAAATTGACTACAACTCGGCCCCTATGAAAGATAATTGCTCTTTGTTTGCACCAACTCCACTATATTCGGGCTTAGGCTATCCGATAGCGTCATTAGAAAATTTTCCCTGCCGACCCCTGTTGCCATGGCAACAAATTTTCGGACAAAATTAACTATAACTTGGCCCCGCGAAAGATAATTGCGCACTGTTTGCACTTACCCCCCTATTTTCGGGTCCGGGCTATCCGCTGATGTCGTTAAAATTTCTCCCCTGCCAACCCCTCTTGCCATGGCAACGAATTTTGGGACAAAATTGACTACAACTCGGCCTCTATGAAAGATAATTGCTTCTTGTTTGCACCTACTCCTTTATTTTCGGGCCCGCGCTATCCGATGGTGTCATTTAATTTTCTCCCTTGCCGACCCCCGTTGCTATTGCAACCAATTTTGGGACAAAATTGACTATAACTCGGCTTCCGCGAAAGATAATTGCACGCTGTTTTCACCTACCCCCTATTTTCGCCCCGGGCTATGCAATAGTGTCATGTAAATTTTTCCCTTGAAGACCCTTGTTGTCATGGGAACCAACCGTTTTTATTCAAAGACAAAATTGGCTGCAGACTGACGAGCGTCAAACGCTGAAACGCAGCTGCTAGGCTATGTAGCGTGGCAATGGGACAGATACCTCGTTCCACCGAACGTATTTCTAGTTAACTTTAAAAAATCAAAAATCAGAATACGTCGGGGCAGTTGTCTGTAGTTAGTTTTGTGCTGCTTACAGCTTGGCCCACATGGCAACTAATCTAATGCTTTGTGTATGTTATCGAACTGATCAGTGAGGATGCGGTGGTCAGCTGGATGGTGGGCGATAGTTGGTCTCCTGGCAGGGATCACCTCAACACCTACCGCCGCTCAACGTGAGTTGATTTCAATTTAAAGCTTGAAATTGTTGTTGTCCATAGCTTCTAATGGTAACACATATCAGAGCTACGGAGCGTGACCTGTCATGTGGGTCACACAATGTTACCTGCCAGACGCCGGCGGTTGGTGTAACAGTGAAAACGTTTTACCACGTTGGTACTTGTACTGCTTGCCTATCACACTGTCTACAGTGGGATGACGTGTTGTTTAACACTTACTAATTATCCTATTAGGCCCCATGCTGAATTTAGGTTTACGCCTGCGCACGTTTAAAGTCAGCTCTTTAGGCAACTTGAGTCAACGTTTAACTAAGTCAAAGCTATCCTTGTGCGCATCGTATTTTATCCTTTGAAATATCTCAATAAACGTAAACTATAGCTATTGTCCTTTAGGATGTTCGTTGTGCAACATCGAGCTGGCGTTCCTAATCGATTCATCTACCAAAAGCAACCCCAACGCGTGGACACAGATGCTTAACTTCGTCAGTGAGGTAGTCAGGCAGTACAACATCAACTCCAACTGTGTGCGAGTCGCCGTCATTCGGTACGGCAATAACGCCGACGCACCAATCCAGCTCACCTCGTACAATGACGTCAACCGTCTCGTAGCAGCCTTAGGTCAAATCCAGCCGCTTGGTGGTAGCTCGAACCTGGCCGCTGCTCTGAATCTGCTTCGGTCTCAGGTATTCGCCAGTAACGTTGTCCGTACTAACACGGCACGAATTGCCATTATCGTTACCGACCAGCTGCAGTCCAACTCACAGATTACCTCTGCAGCGGCAAACCTTCGATCGCAAGGCATCACCATCGTAGCTGTTGGCATCACAGGACCGGGCCGTGTTAACACCAATTACATGTACTCCATAACTTCAAGCCGTCGAGCCATCCCAGTAGGCGACTACAGTCAGCTGATATCTGGTGCCAGGAATAGACTCGTCCAACAATATGCTTGCCTTCGGTATACTCCTCCTCTTACAGGCACAGGTATGTTTAAATGCTTCTTTCAGATTACTTAATAACCCCCATAAATTTTCATGAGTCGTCTGATTTGTCTGATTATCAACAGTTGTCTTGATTTGTTAGTGGTTGCTTTAACTTAAGAACATTTATTTTCACGAAATTTTGATTTGATAGAATTGCTTGTGGTTTTGTTCTTACAATGATTACTTTTCACTTTGAACTCTTTGGTTTTGTATACAATATAGCACACTGTTTACAGGATTATGTTGCTGCTGTTGTTGTCGTCATCAGTGTCATCACCGTTATCATTTAGTTATAGTCCGCATCACAATCTTCGGTTTTTCATAGTGTCACAATTATGTCAAAACATTATTTGACAGTGTGCAGTCTCTTGCCTCCTGTCAAGACGACTGATTATTCGTTGCATCACAGCCAACACGTAACAGTGTATACGTTACCACGCGTGCAAATATGAGTTGTGATTGAGGGGTGATTATTTAAGTAAGTAAGTAAGTAAATAATTTATAAAGCGCCAAAGTCTCAGAAAGAATCAGGGCGCATAGGATGATGGACGCTAGGTGGCAGAAAAGGCTGACTGAAAGTAGTGGGTCTTTAAGTGACATCTGAAAGTAGCCAAGGTTTGACA
>Ga0209367_1011405_pt1 | contig 11790 bp, 10 predicted proteins | sample WorMetLIZISLAND2_FD_187412 | JGI IMG/M metagenome (GOLD analysis project Ga0209367, IMG submission 187412) | Marine gutless worms symbiont microbial communities from Max Planck institute for Marine Microbiology, Germany - Olavius geniculatus... ... | reverse complement strand
GTTTCGTGGATGGGCCATCGAATGCTGCCAATGTCATTTTTCCCCGACCGACATTTGAAATTAAACTGTTTGATTTTTCTACCGGTCTAAACGGTCACTGATTATATCTATAGGGACATATACTGTAAACTATTGAAATGCATTGGACAGACTTCGTGTTCGTATGAACATTATCTTGTTCTTAATATTTTTATACCCTCTGTAGTAAAGGTTCTCGGGGGTTAAAGACAAAAGTTAAAAATAAAGTTGTTATGGCAATTGGTCCGGCGGATCCAATCAGAATGAGTTGTTAAAAAGCACTGAGTTATAACGTTCAATCGTCATGGAGATACGTTGGAATAAAAACTGAGCCTCTCTGCCGTCGCTGGAAATGTTACCGATTCTTTGGCATAGATTAGTAACAAACTCCAGTGCTGAAGCGTTGAGAGGCCCAGGGTTTTCCACTATTATTATTATATTATTATTATTATTATTTGTTTATTTATACTTTTTCTCAGTTGCATTTATGTGTATACGTTAGGCCGCTTCTATCGTTTCGATAAAGTAAGACGTAAAGATGTTAAATTTTAATCACACATTAAATCGCTAAAAATCTTTTTAAAAAATTAAAAACTTTAACCATTAAAATTTTAATTGAAGTCATATGAATAACACCATTATAAATTAAATACAACAAGTTCATGGCAAACATCTGAAGTCATTTCAGTCATCTGTTTTCTCCAGAAAAAGTCAACATTTCAGTCTGTCTACAAAACTGGGTTAAAAAAACTCAATAACTGTGTCTCAGTGCATGCATATGTGCCAGCTTATACCAACTCAATAATTGAAAAACTTCCTAAACAAAAAACACATTTTCTTTAACAATCACCAGTCTTCACTTTTAATAAACGTCAGTCATCAATTAAACGTTAATTTTTCATAAAGTTAATTACTAAGAATTTTAGTCATTACCAGTTCTAATTTCAACAACACAAACTTAATGGCCAATTCACACTACGACACAACTCAACTAACAGCTGAGTTGAGTTGGCGTTATAGGTGTGGATTATACCCCGTCTACACGATCAAGCAAACATCAAGCAATTAGAGCACACGTCGAGCACGTGTATTCTGAATACATTTGCTTGATGTTTGCTTGATCGTGTAAATGGGGTATAACACAGCGGTCAAGTTTGGATACCTTGGTCTTTGGTTTAGCGGGTATGGCCGGTTTGGCTGGTACATCCGGCGGTTTCTTCTTCCCGGGGGATTTCAACCTTTTGACCTTGGCGGCAGCCTGCTGAAGAACTTGTGTTGGCGGCGGGTTGGAAGGCAGGGGCGGGGGGACGGACTGCTCGAAACTCGCATTGGCTGACTGCGTGTCGTATTCATGGATCAACCGGCTTACGTTGGGATCAGTCTCTGATACCTGAAACCACAGATCAGTACAATGTGTTTCAAAAAAACATCCAGGTTGTCAACGTTGGTAGTGATGAGTGTTTTGCTGGGTAGGGTGATTACATAATAAAAGGGAGATGTCTGGGGTAACTTTACTTTTATGCGTTATGGATTGCTTGTTGTGATGGCGAAAAAATGGTTAAGATCGGTGTAGGCCTACACTTTCGGAAGTTATTGCAAAATTAAAACAGGGGTCCAGTTTTTTGGGAGCACCAGGTAAAAAAAAGTAAACACTTTAAAAATGCGCTTCTATATAAAAATGATTGAAACGTATGGTAGGCTATATCAAAGCTAAAATAAATGACCTTTTAAATAATGTGCTAACAGCAGCGGATTTACCAGTTGCAAAGGAAAACTTATTCCGGAGGGAGCATCAGATTTATTTATTGCTGTAAACGGTTACTATGAATGAGTGTCAGTTCACAGATATGACGCTGACTCAACTGAAACATATGAGTCGTGTCGGCATGCGTCCTACATGTGAACTGGCCATAAGACTTGTCTCGTGCATTTCAAACACCACAGTTTTGTGGTCTTATCTACTTAGACCAGGTTATTGTATCCAAAGGAGCTCATGTTCAACTAAGACAACAACTACAACAACAACTACTACTACAGACTTGCCCCACATCAAGCTTGTCATTAAAATCCATGTGAATGAACAGAGTGCCTGCTATAAAACTATATAGGGATGTAGGCTATCACAACAACTACAACTACGACTAAAACAACTACAACTACGACAACGACAACAACTACTTCTATATTCCAACAGACCTTTCTGTCATCCACATTGTCCTCGGAGTCTTTGTAAGTGATAAATGAAAAATTCTTGTCATAAAATTCTTGAGGGATGTAAGCAATACAATAACTGCTACAACTACAACTACCACTACAACAACAATTGCAACAACAACTACTAGTACATCCTACTACTAGCAAAGACCTGTCCGACATCCAGGTTGTCCTCGGAGTCTGTGTAAGTGATGAATGAAGAATGCCTGTCATAGAATTCTTCAGGGATGTAAGCAATACGGCATGCATCAAGCGCTCTCTGCAGTTCAGCAATTGTTGCTCGACGACCTCGTTTCTGCCACCAGCGGTGCATCAAGTCGTGCACCTAGCAACAAATCAACAAACTAGCAATTAATAAACAAACCGTAGATGTTAAAAACATTTGTTTGCAAATTAAAAAAAAACATAAAAACTAAAAAACATGTTTTTTCACTTTTATAAAAAACACATAAAAACATACATAAAAACACTGAACTACATTTAGCACAATAACATGTTAAAAACAAACATCTACCATTTGTGAAGACTAAAGACCAGAATGTACTAAATGTTATTATGTAAAAATGATCGAAAACAGAACTAAACGCAATTTGCCCATGAGAATGTCATATTTGTAATTTTGTACGTTTATTTTTATCAGTTCACTTTCGTTAACTCCCCTTTCCCTTTCCATTCTTTTTCCTCCTTTCCCTTCCCGTCACCCTTCTCTCTGTCCATCCTTTCCTTTTCCTTCCCCTTTCCTTCCTCTCCTAAGAACTAGGACGCCTAAAATCATACTAGGGGAAGTAGGGAAGCGCTCTGAACTCACCCAGCAAGGTCTGGGGCGAAACCCTAGCCGAAATGGAATTTGGTGCATTTTACCATTAAAATATGGAATCTGGTGGCAACGATAACAAATAATCCACCTTATACTCCATTTACACGATGAAGGTGGCTCGACGAGCTGGCTTGATGTTTGCTTGACGTTTGCTCGATGTTTTCTCGATGTTTGCTTAGTGTAGGCCATGCTTTATGCATGCTTCATATTTGCTTGATGTTTGCTCGACGTTTGCTTGATGTCTGCTCGATGTTTGCTTGATCACGTAAACGGGGTATTAGGGCTGCATGCAGATGTTGTCTAATTTGAGTATCTCAGGATACATCCTGAGATATCAATATCCCAAACCCTGTTGAGAAATGGGAAATGCAATACGTTTGTGATTTCTTCAATCAGTTATTATTTCGTGAAATACTTAGTCCTCCTATTTGTCACTACAATGTCTGGGGTGTTATAAATGGCCACAATCTCACTCCACTCAAGCATGACGATTGATAGCGTCTCGCGTTTGTATATCACACGCGTCCAGGCAGAACAAGCTGTCGATCAGGACCATAAAATAAGTACGTTTCTTTAACATGGACTAGGTAAGTTATTACGCCTATTTGCACTCGCACAGTAGACCAATTTGACAGATAAGCAGGAGTTTTATACACAGACCTGGTCGGATAAGCCACCGGGATTCTTGAGCTGGATATCACGGATCATTCTAACAGTCTCTGGATCAGTCTGTAGCTTGTCAAACAACACCCAGGCCATGTCCATCCAGTTGGCGCTCACCTTAAAGAACAGAATCAACTGTCGACCCGGTGATTCCGACCTCTCAGGCTGTTCTGCTTCGTCCCCTGTCACAAAACCACGTGAAAAAGTGAAACAAAGTCCTCCTCGAGCCAAAAAAAACGCACAGGGTGGGTGGCGTTGATTTACGTTTCCTTAGAGGAGGAAATTCTCATTCCGACAGTTGCTATTCTGACACTGCCTATACCGATGTTAGATATATTAAATATAAAAACTTACCAGTTTACACTACTGTATAAAGTCACACATCCAAAACAGCAGAAATCATTTTAGTACGATACAGAGTGATAGAACGACGAACTGGCTGCCCTTAGAAACGAAGCAATGAAAACCAACGAAACACCCACCCTTCGTCCAAACGAAATCCACTGTTCAATGATAACTATATCCTCGTCCAATCACGGTCATTTGACAAAGCCCCTTTCGTCGGCAACCCTTCGTTTAACACGAACTCATTACCAGCGTGGGTAACCGCCTATCTTTCGGGCGGAAGGTACCCATAAAGCTGAGATCTTGCAATCACCCAGTACGAAAGACGAAGCGAAAGCAGCGGGTGGTTACATTTGTCGCAAACATCTCGACATGTCAAGATGGTTTGTGTCCACGACTTTCCCCACGGGGAAGTTTTGGTGAAAGTCGGCATAATGGAATTTGGGCTTTACTCAGTGGTGTAGCCAGAAATGTGAATTGAAAAAAGCCTCAACCGATTCCCATACCCTTTTCCTTTCCCTCCCCTTCCCTCTCTTTTCTTCACCCTTCCCTCCCTTCCCTTTATGTCCTTTCCCTCTCCCCTTACAAGTAAAACCCGTAAAATTCAACCAGATGGTCTGGGGAAGCGCTGTGAGCTCCCCCGTTGGGGTCTGACATATAGTCCCAGCCGAAATTCAATTTGGTGCATTATATCTTAAAAATATGACATCTGGTGGCAAACATTTAAATTATTTTCTGTTTAAATGTGTGCAGATTTTGTCTGAAGAATTAAAGGAGAAGGGGGCTGAGCCCCCCGACGTGTCTACGCCACTGACATTTCTGACGACGATAAAAATGTACAACAACTCAATTGTCACCTGCGGTACTGGAGGTAGCCTGTCGGTTACGTTTGCGAATGGTCATGGTTCGGCCACGTGCAATAACCCACTGTGGAGGCATCGCCGGGTCGTCCACACCAGACTCCGGGTGTCTGAAGTCAGTAGTCAGCTGACGCGGCAAATCACGACCTGTGAGTAAATAAGTAAGTAAGTAAAATGTGAATTTATATAGCGCATATCGTCAAATTAACCTCTGATGCGCTCGTCACACTAGTACTGACAAATTACCAGACAGTCATCCAAAGGCTGTCTCAAATAAGCTATAGTTAAATGGGCAAACGATATTACTCTTCATGTGAAACACGTCTGAGAGCCACAGAGCGTCATCTGCCATATGGAATACCACAGTTTCACCTGCCACTCGACACAGTTAAACGCGTCTCACCTCAATCCCAGACTGACAGACAAGTACTCGATCTACCGACCCCAGAGTGTGAGAAGGCTAAGTTGACCTCTCAGCAGACAGTCAGCCATCCGAGTTGTAACCACTGACAGTCAAACTAATGACCTCGCTATCACAAGTCCAACGTCCTAACCATTATACTAGCAAGCCGCCAATAAGATCACCCAAACAAGTTTGCAGATGCAGATGACACCATTTCTCTCAACCACATCACAGACTGCGAGCGCGCCAACGTGACTGACAGATAAAGCAACTGGATAAACCAACGGTAGATCAGGAAAACGATACACATCAGAAAAAAATTCAGCATTTATAAGTTAAGACCTAAAATCATAAATTTACTATAATTTTTAAATCTTAAGTTATAAATGTTTTTCGAAGAGTCAAAAACAATGCCCAAAATTTGTGAGATGCTATAATTGCCAGTCGCGTTTGCCAGTTAATCATTTTTATGCCGACGCATGCTCAGTTCAGTAAGAATATTTGTATAGCGCAATTATGCAAGTGTCACATTGCGCCCTGGTCAGAACGTTAAAATTTGTGCATTTTCACGCCTAAATGTTCTGTAAACAATGTCTTCGTTGTGTAAGTGTGCTGGGAGGCTGTTCCAGACGCGTGGCCCGGTGGCAGCAAAACTTCTGTCGCTGAACGTGTTGTGGGTGCGTGGAACAGCACACGATCTGTCGGTAGACGAACGCAGCCGACGTCGAGGACCTTCCGAGACCAGGTGTATGTCATCAGCCAGGTACGGAGGTGCTTGGCCGGACAAAGACAAGAAGACAAAGCACGCCAGTTTGAAGTCGACTCGTCTCTGAACTGGAAGCCAGTGCAACTGCGCAGCAGCACTGGTGACATGTGGTCCCCACGTCTAGTGCAGACGAGAAGCCGAACGGTGGCGTTCGGGATGGACTGGACTTTCCGAATCAGGCTATGAGACACGCCGTACAGCAGTGAATTACAGCAGTCCAAGCGACTGGCTATGAACGCTGTAAACGACCAAACTACGACTTCTACATTTCACAAGGTAGTGCAGCGACAATATTGCGATAAGGTGGGCAAAACTACCGTCATTTACATCAAGATTTTTCTTGATTAAAATCGACCAATATTTCACGGAGCTGTTGAAAAAACAAAAGTGGCTTGCTTTTTTGAGATGCAGCGCAGTTACGTATAATGCAGAATGTGAACCTGCCTGGTGGAAGGACGGATAGAAACATGGTGCTGCATTTTTTGATAGCCTTCGCATCGACTTGTTCCATCCAAAGCTTGGCAATGATGTCGTATTGACCATCCAGCTTCTCCGCCGCCTGGCGACTGAACACCACATTACACGAGTTCATGTCTTTTAACATTGTCAGATAGCAAGTGCTGCCAGATAGGAAAAAAGAAAATTGGAAATAGCAGCTGAAGCCAAAGCTAATCCGAAATTCCGAACATTATTGATTAACACCAGACAGCTACAACGCAAATAAACACGCATTTTGCTTAATCTTTAGGGATCAGAAATTTTATATGAATCACTTATCTGTGGGTTAGAAAATTCGAACTTAATCGAACTTGCTTCTTATAGCAAGAATCAGATTAAGAGAAATGGATTAGTATAAAGATGAACCTGTTTTGTCAACAACACATGAACTCACGACATAGGCCAACTGACCACGTATCTGTGGATTCATCTTATCAATCAATCAACTAAAAAATAACCACTTAGGCCGATAAAAATGATAAGCGGTGTACTACAAAAACCTGAAAGCAAAAATAAAACCTAATTTCAAAATTTAGTTAATGTACAAATTTTACAGACTAAAAAAGTTAACTGGACTTAAATCTTAACGAGTGTCAGATTAAAAGAAATGGATTAGACTGAATTTAAATTCTCAACGAAACACAAACTGACGCATTATCGTCGGTGTCCGGCTCGGAATCCGTGGTGAAGCTGCGTCTACTGCTGGATGTTGAGAGTAGACTGTCTCTGTAGTGACCGATCGAAGGCACACACGTCAGACCACGCACTCGCTTCGGCCGTGAGCGAAACAGACGACGAATGTGATTGAAATTCTTGTCATGGTGACCTACAGACGGAACAGTAATAAACGGTAAAACTAGTCCAGTACTTCTGTGAAGAAATATCTTAAAACTTCTTATGCGGCCGTCCCAAATAGGCCACATTACAGGTAATGCCTGTCCATCCGGTGCGGGTTCTTAGCGCAAAAATATAAGACATAAGTGCACCTTGGCAGCAGTAACAAATTTTCACGCGCGTCACGAGAGCTTTGCTCAAATTACTTGCCCAATTTTCAATTCAAAAGGTCAAAGATCAAGCTCAATGGACGTTAAAAAGCTGTAAAAAATCACGCACATCTCGCGTAAACTAAGATAAGGGATAGGGTTGAGCTAAGAACCCGCACGGATGGACAGGCTTGTGTTTTAACCCTATGACAAAAGTTACTGTAAACCCCAATGACATTCTATTACTCGTAAACCCTCACCACACTATATACAGGCGATGTATTGCGGCCAAACTGTACATCGTGGTGGGTCGGCGATGGCCGACAGTTGCATATAGGCCTAGTAATGACAAGTTTCTACAAACTGCAGCGGTTTGGCAGTAATTTTAAACACAATGTTGATGCCTGTGGCCATCACCGACGTGCGCCGAATTACCGTATCATAATTTGGTGCACACGTTGATTGTAGCGTTTGATGTAGCAGCGTCACCATATCGTATATTGTATGGGATAGCATAGCAGTCGCGCTGGGAAATCACTTTTTTTCTGAGACAGACCGTCAGACACTGGCCTTTGGATATAAACGGTACGATCGGCCGACCCTGGCGACAGCTGGGCTTTTTATTTACTTAATGTGTAGGGAAAGGTGTGAAGTTTCACGTACCTGGCTGTACGAGCACTCTTGTAAAAGGTTTCCATCGTGGTCTGTGTCTGAGAGCCACCTGACGCATGGTCGACCCACCCTAGCGACAGCTGGGCTTCTTGTTTATTTACTTCCTATGTAGGGAAACGTGCGGGGTCTCAACGCATAATGTGGGGTGCAACATATGCCGTAAAGCCTCTATCTGTAAAAAGCTCTTATCTGTAAAAATATCTGTAAAGAGTTAAAATTAAGGTTAGGGTTAAGGTAGAGATAGGGTTACAGTAGGGTTAGCACAACCGATAAAGGCTTTTACAGATAAGGACTAAGGGCCTCATAGACGGAGGGCATACCCGGCTGTACGAGAACGACTGTAGGAGGTTTTCGTCGTGGTCCTTGTCTGAGAGCATCAAGAGCCGCCTGACGCACGGTCTTGCCCGGAGATCGTTGTGGTGCCTCAAAGTCCGAAGCCTCGGCCTCGCTGTATGGATGACGTCTGCGCACGATGGCTGATGGTCCTGAAGGTTCATAGTCACTGGTCACTGAGTCCGTGTCCGATACACCACTACTGTCACGTCGACGCACCGCTTCCGACTCAGACATGTACGCTGCATAACAGTAAATATATTATCATCATCATCATTATTATTTGACGAACTGACCAATGGGCAAGCAGTAATGCATTACAGTAGGCACCGACTAATGGCGTTGATGACTACGTGACTATAGTCGTACGTCAGTTCGTAGGTGTTCTGAAAATTTCAATTATGCCGCTAATTTTCCTCAAATTAAGAATTTCCAGTCCCAAATTCTGTCTTTCATTGGAATAAAATATGCCAACATTAAGAAAATCTAAAGCTAAAGTCTAAGAAAGATGAGGCAATTAAACAAAAAAAGAAATGTGCAACCCCTCGTTAACCCTGCTCCCACATCTGCAATCTTTCAATGTTACAGTTAATAATGACACGTGTGTACAAACTGTACAATAAATAAACAGTAAATAAATAAATAAAGGTGAGATCATGCATACCGTTAGGTCGGCGTGGCACAGTACGCGCTGCAGGCCTGCGTTGTCTTGGTTCATCGTGTGCTATTGGCTGGGACTTGCGCGGTCTATCAGGCAGCATGTCAACAACCTCTGTCCTCTGAGGGTAACTGATCCCACTTCCGACACCAGAGGCTGGTGGTTTGCCCGCCATCATTGGCTTCTGATCAAGCTCCTCATCGCTGGCAGCAACGGAATCTTCCTCAAGGCGCTGATCGTGCAGGCTCGAAGGCGTGACGTGATCCAGATCTTCATTCATCAGATCTTCATCTTCGTCGTCTTCGACTTCGTCTTCATCTTGGTTGGAGTCGTCGATGTTCGTCGTCGGTGTCTGCCACAGACGAATGTTGATGTCTGCTGACAGATCATGCGTTCGCTCACCTGATCCACCAATCAATAAATGAATAAATCAACCAATGAAAAACAATCAATGTGCTCAATCAGTAAAACAATGAATTAGCCAGCGAATGAGTAAGCGTATGAATGAAGAAACGTGTCAAACGATCCATCAATCAAAAAACCTTTATTTAGGCCTATGCATCATAAGATAGTAAAGTAGGCCTAAACGTGATATCAGAAAAAATAGAGCAACAGTTCACCTATGAAAAAGACAGTATGGTAGCATTTAATATGCTCCTACAACTGCCTGCAACAGCCTAACCGAGCAGTAAGTAAGTAAGTAAGTAAGTAGCACAGTACTAACAACAACAGTGATAACAGTGTGACAAGCATGCACTGAAATCTAATGATGTAAAAATTCTAGCTTAATAAATATTACATAATAATCACAAAATATCTAATATTAACCTGAATATGATTCTTCATCGTCCTCGAATGGAAGAGAGCCAGGGGCCGCATCTGCCGCCATGATTGGAATTGTGGCTGATCTTTTCTCGGATGGCTCTTTTCGTTTCTTTCCCTTACCAGAAAACTTCCCTTCTTCTGGAACAGCCATTTCTTCAGCTGGCGGCTGCTTTTGTCGTCGCTTCTTTTGTGCAGTGGTGTCTTCCGAAAGTTCCTTTCCCTTGTCAATGTTGGACACATTTTTGTTGTCCTTCGGTTTACTCCGCTTTTCCTTCCTTTCCGGTTTATTTATGTTCGACACGTTTTGATTGACAGCGGCCACGTCGGTGCTGACCCCTGGCAAACGCGTTTGCAATTTTCCGTCTGCTGCTTGTCTGTCCTTGCCGATATTCGACACGCTTTCACTCCGGGGTTCCGTATCGAACGGAATATCATCGATGTTGGTCTCGAACGAGGTAGATAGGGTCCGTTTCCGCTCGTTTTCCCGGTCCACCCGTTCTCTGCGCCTTCCGACAACTCGGCCGTGGGTCGAGTCAGAGTCCGGGGTCCGCACCAGCATGTCGAGGACCTTCGCCGTGCCGTCGTCTTCCATGTAATCGTCTAGATTGACCTCCAGGGATGAGTTCACGTCCCAGCCGTCTATCTGCTGCGGTGGGACGTAACTATCACACGAAATGTCGTCCAAGGTATCACGGCTCAGAGAGTCGTTGATTGGCAGATCGGCACTCCACTGCAGATCAGAGCTCGGACAGTCAGCATTCGACCGAGTTGCTGCTGGCAGCTTCTTTCCCTTTCGACGCCCGGGCCGTCTCTCGAAGGCATCGTTATCGTCGTCAGCAGCGTCGTCATCCAGTCTGGCTGCTGGCCGGTCCTTGGACAACAGATGCATGTCGAAAGATTCGGAGGAAGCGAGGGGAACTGCGGCCATCGCTTCTTTCCAGACATCTTCCGACAGACTTGGGGAGTGCTCGGGGTCGAAACCTTTGTGGTGGAGCCCCTTCGTTTCACCCTCGCCAACACCCAGCCGCGCCGGCCTGGCACCTTTTTTTACACCCTTCTTTTTAACTGCAGCTGGACCGCTGACAAAGTCTTCCGGCCGAACTTTGACGCCAGAGTCGGCCGCGACTTTCCAATCGTCCGAACTCAGACCTTGTTTCTGCCTGCGCAGGACTTCGGTGCCGCGTTCTGGTGGCGGAACTAATTCCTCGTTGTATTCGTCTGCATCTATGTCGAGATCCTCGCTGTTGGACCGCGAGCCAGGCCGGCGTATGGAAGGCTCTCTCTCGTATTGTTCCATATCAGCTTCTTCTTCTTCGTCGCTGGAAGAGCTGCCACTCAGGTCTTCCATGGCTGCGGTGGCGCTGCCTTGTTGTCCAGGCTTCTTTCCTGCAGCATCGGACTGCACCAAGTTTTCTGCTGTCAGGTGGTTAATTGTTGGAACCACGACGCGACTCACAGTTGCCGTTTTCGGCTCTGTAGTCATAAAAAAAACAAACAAAATGATTTAAGCTGGTGGTTACACGTGAAACAAGTTGCAATGAATGTTTTCTTATGCGGATGGACATAGGCCACATAGCGTTGCACGTCCGTCGGCCAGTAGGCCTAGAATCCCACACAGTGATTACCGCCAAGGACGGCGATTTTCTGTGAGTGAGCACAATACAATATACAATACAATACAATGAAAAATTTGCACTCAAAAACTGACAAACACACTGTCAGTTTAATCTAGCAC
>Ga0209367_1011403_pt1 | contig 11791 bp, 11 predicted proteins | sample WorMetLIZISLAND2_FD_187412 | JGI IMG/M metagenome (GOLD analysis project Ga0209367, IMG submission 187412) | Marine gutless worms symbiont microbial communities from Max Planck institute for Marine Microbiology, Germany - Olavius geniculatus... ... | reverse complement strand
CATAAAAAGTGGTTATTTACCGCTATTATCACACATGCTGCTTATCATAACAAGCACTGGTGACAGGCTTTTTAAATTTATCAACATCGATGACCTTGAATGACCTTGAACCCTAAAAATATTGATTTAACGTGATTTTTTGGCAATTTTTGGCTGCAAAAGAGTGAATTACAACGAAATGGATGGAGATAGACAATGATTACCTGCGAACAGGAACTGCTATAGGCTTTCGCGCGTCTCGTGAGCTTTGCTCAAAATTACTTGTTTTCTTTCGCATGATATTTGTGTTTACACTTGTTGCAAATAAGGTGTTATTATTATTAGCTACTGTTCGACATTATTAGTTTGTTCAAAAATAATATTACTGCAACAGTTATTCAGTAATCAGTATGCATAATAATGATAATCTTTATTTCACCAAACAAACATTGGTAGACAAAAAAATTAAAACAAAAAAAAACAACAACATAGAGTTAGACTCGGAGAATTGTCACGTTGAGCAACCAACTATAGAGACAGCAATATCAAACAGGGAAAACCTGAAAATAATGCATGCTAATTAGTATTTATAAAGCTCACAGCTGGTCGGTGCAGTATGTCGGCTTCTTCATGCGTCTACCTTGCTGTACGAACTGCATCACTTCCGAGCCACTTAGACCAGCGTACGGCGTCGACCCTAGGCGTACATACACACTGGCGTAGGCTACAACAAGTAGGCTACAGCGTACACACAAGAGTGCAGTAATGTAGACACGTAGTAAGTAAGTAGTAGTAAGTAGTCTGCATTTGTAACGTGCCATATGTCAAAAAAGAAGTTCGAATCGTAGGCGCGGATGGTAACAGTTAGTCGATGGCAGTGTTGCCAGAGAAAAGATGAGTCTCGAGGTGTCGTCGAAAAGTGTTGGTAGTGGATGCTGTTCGAATGGTAATTGGTAGGCATTTATGTCAGCAGTTACAAAGCAATGTGACGAATAGAGTTGATATCTCCAAGCATAGCAGAGCAGATAAGTGAGACTATCATTCAAAATGTGATACAAGCACCAAATTCGGCACAAATACTCTCTGAGGGTTACTTTGATGAAAAACCAGGCTATACGCATGATGGCAGCCATTCTTTCAACATGGCCACCATTCCGGCTTAGACCTATAATTGCATACTTTGTATAGGGGTCCTTATGATTCACCTAGGCTTGCGAACACTGATTTTTTTTACATTTTCTGTTAGCTTTAGTGAAACCATTCTGAAAAATGATGGGGTGCATATTTTCTTGACCTTTATTGAATTTTTGTTGCTAACGACCAAAATCCCTTAGCAACAAGCTTAGCGTGCCTATAACAAAAATAATAAAAGTCTAAATGTATTAAATATAATGGCTGTTTGTGACGATCAAATGTATCGATCAAATTCTGAATCCGCACTACTCTAGGATTTCTAGGACTAAGTGAGTGAGTAATTTTTTAACGGCACATCAGCACAAAATAGGCTATTCAGTGCCATAAATGGTTGAAAGCAGTTAAAAGCAGTTAAATTTAGTTATTAAAAGCAAGTTTAAAACACTTGCTAAGATCAAGGCTATTAAGCTAATGTAAAAACAATATTATATACGATTGTAAAAGCCGATATTTTTAACATAAGCGATGATGTTGCGAGATGCAACATTTTCAAAAACGTCCTTGAGTGTGGCCACTCCAAAATATCTCTGACGTGCTGCACTGTAACGGGTGCAGTCTACCAAAATGTGCTTGACTGTGAGTGGAGAATGGCAAGCTTCGCATACTTAGCCCTCAACTAGACACTAGTTTATGCTGTGAGACCGGGATGCAAGACTAATGCATCACACAGTATGTGCCTGTTTATATCCCAGCTTTTGTCCCAGCCAAGTTGGCTGATTACATACCAATATGGTTTACGCTCCATCGATGTCACCCATCCAAGTACTAATAAAGTCCATCATCGATTAACTTCATTGATCAGACACAGTCCAAACACGTAGTTACATTACACTAACTTTTTACTGCCAAAACCAACATCACGTCAGACAATGCCGTCATTCATTCATCTGAACTGCTCAGTTGTGCCATCACATTATGCACACATATTTTCAACAATTACAGTTTAAAATCTAAATAATTATCCACTTTCAACATATGACATTTTCTGTTTAGAACTGTCAAACGTGGCAAGAAATTAACAGCAAAGAAAGAGACAGATAAGTATACAGGGTGTGCCAGAAAAAATGTCCCAATTGTTTTTATCAGAACTTCGTCAAATCTCCACCAAATTTGACAATTTTTGGCATACAAATGTATGTAGCCAAGACAATAAAAATACATAAGGTACACTCACTGTTTACCTCATGTAATTTATGTCAATGCACTACTGTGTAAAACGTAGATGATCCAAATTGTTACATTACGCGATGATTATCAGTATCAGATTGCTCACTTTTTTTATCATCAACCTGACATGTGGCGTAATAATTTTATGGTATTAAATATTTTTTGCTGAAAATAGCAGACAAGAAAATAACTGACTGATGAGCTTAAAACACATTTTATTTATGAATGAGTGCTATGCCGCTGTCAGCCGTGGCATAACGTTTAAGCCAATGTGTACATTTTGGACATAAATTCTGATAATTTGAAAGCAAACTGTTACAAAAACTTACAATTCTGCTGAATAAATCACAATTTATTTAATTGTGTTTTTAATTAAGTCGTTAGTACTTTTGCGGAGACAACAACTCCGCATTATGCAACGATTTAGAGCATCTGTGTTTTACACGGTAGTGCATTGACATAAATTATATGAGGTATACATTGAGTGTCCCATACATATTTCTACCGTTTTGCCTATATGTGGGCCAAAAATTATTAAATTTGGTGGAGATTTAACAAAGTTCTGACAAAAACAAGTTGGGACATTTTTTCTGGCACACCCTGTACATACTGAACTAGTGTGACGGACTCACGCGTAGCTCATTGATGATTTCATCGACAAGACGATCAGGCTTAGCACGAGCGACATAAATGATGATACGCTTTGCCTGGCAACACAGTACATCACCATCACATCACATCATCATCAACATCATCAGTCAGTGAGTGAGTAGTTACTTAACAGCACACAAGCAGCAGCACAAGAGTGGAACACCATGCTAATGGCGACTGAAAAGCGTTCAAAAACTGCAAACCTCAACTGACTGATTTTTTTCACTGCATTTGCCACATCTTAATCATCTCAATCTTAATCACCTCTGAGTTGAGCCAAGTCAAACCTTCCCAGAAAATTTCAGCTAAATCCGGCCATATCTTTTTGTGTAATTCTGCTAACAAACCAACAAATAAACGCAGAGTATCACATAACCTTGACATTGGTGGAGATTATACAAGAATGCCCAGCTAACGCAAAGGGAACGCTTGACAGCGATGCATGTATGAAGAACAACTGCGAAGAAATCTAGCTCACCGATCGCAGCAGTCGTTTGATATTTGACATGATGATAATAACGAAGGCCAGTATATAGTTTTGCATCGACATTCACTAGAGGGCGTAACTGGTATCGCACATCAGCTACCGTCAACAGGCTGAAAACGCACACTTTAAAGAAGCATTCCTCTTTGATGCCCCTAAACATCGATCGAGACTTGGACCATTAAAATCTATGTTTAATGCGAAAAATTTCATATGCAGGTTGTCCTGGCCCTAGTGGTCTATCTCTAGTGATTTCGGCAAAATTTGCTCCTGAAATGTGTCTTGCAGCCCAAAATCGCCAAAAATCAATAAAAACCCCTATTTTAGTGTTCAAAGTCATACAAGATCATTGCTCTCGATGCCAATCGAAAGCCCGTGTATGACTTCCTGTTAGTGACTAATAATAAGCTAAGCTCTATCTTGCACCGTATCTGAGATGCAGCGAATCAATTGGCTAAAAATCACAAATCTTCCCTAAACCCCTGTTATTTAGTGCCCTCATTTGGGGGAATCGCGTTTGAATTTATAGAAAAGCTTTACTGCTCCTAAAACTAGAGTCTTCCAGGCAGCTGACAGTAAAGATTTGGTGATCCTAGGTTGCGCCATTTTTGACTGATCCACCCGTGTCACAGACGAACAGACAGACAAACAGACAGAATTGCGATGGCCAAGATGCGCTATAGCAGTACCTGCTGTCATGCGTGAAAACTACTGGCAAGTAAAATCAAAGCTATTTAACTGCAAAAAAGACAATAACAGCTATAAATCCAAAAAAGACTAAGTAAAACAAAAGCAATGTTATGACTGCCATTCTTGAGGCCATATAAAAAATATCGGCTTGATGTAAAAAAACCAAACCTGCTAAGCCACATTGAAACAAAAACAAGAAATCCAAGCTAATGCTCATGAGACGCATGAGAGCCTATAGCAGTGCCTGTTCGCAGGTAATCTTGGTCTGTCTCCATCCATTTCGTCACAATTCACTCTTTTGCAGCCAAAAATTGCCAAAAAATCACTAAAAACCCCTATTTAAAGGTTCAAAGTCAATCAAGGTCATCAATGTTGACAATCCTAAGAAGCTCGTTGCCAGTGCTTGTTACGTTAAGCGGCAAGTCTGTGCCTATCTGCAACAAATTCATGCTAAACTAGCCTACAGTGAATAAATAACCACTTTTTAAAAAGACACCCCTCTTTGACACCTGCGTGCAAAGGCCTCCTTGAACCTAAAGGGTCCGGACTTAGATTGCTGAAATCTACATTCAATGCTAAAAATTTCATATGCTGGTTGACTTGGTCTATCTCCAACCATTTCAGCGCAATTCACTTTTGAAATGCGTGTCGCAGCCTGCAATCTCGAAAAATTCACTGAACCCCCTCTATTTTTGGGGTTCAAGGCCATTCGAAGTCATCAATGTTGACATTCCTAAGAAGCTCGTTGCCAGGCTTGTTATGATAAGCAGCATGTCTGTGCCTATCTGCAACCATTTTCACGTTAGACGAGCCAATAACGGTAGAATAACACCTTTTTAAGGAAATACACCTCTTTCTCCCCCTCGTTCGTGGGGACCCCCTTCACCCAGCTGCATGAAATTCTGTCACAAAATACTAGACACTCTAGGCTATCATACAGTCAAAACCTAAACTCTCTATCTCACCCGGCCTTGTAATGGTACCAGGTCGCGACGAACAGACAAACGGACAGAATTACCATAACTAATACGTGCTATAGCTAGCTAGCTAGCTCTCGTGCATAATGAATTAAACTACAGTTGACTGCAGAAGTGTAATTCTGTAATAAAATTGACAGAAGCAGACTCACCCATGGCAGCAAAATGTGTGGATACATGCCAACCATGATGACAAGGTATCTCATTATGACGGTGAGGTTTGCCGGCCAACACGCAACCAATGCAGCCCACAATTCCTCCACATCCCTCTCGTGATCAGCACTCAACTAAAACACACACACCCAGACGTTGTTGTTGTTACGGTAGTGTCAGTAGTATTAGCAGACACACAGACATTGAAATACTACGTATGGCTCTAAAATTATAATAACACAAAGTCCTCCACAAGCTGTAAGGCCCACACAGCGGTGCTAATCTCCAATTTCTCATCACTCAGCCAGACATCAGCTTACACTGCAAGAGCATGGATATGTATCTAGTGCATCGCGCAGTGTGCAGACAAAATTTTTCTAACCAAGGACATGAGAATCCCACGCTCTCAATTGTGTTTCAAATTACACAGCTTCTCTGAGTCCGGTAGGTGGTCCCACAGGCTATTTGCTACCAACACTACAACAGCCATTCAAGACCTATCAACATCATCATCCTGTTCCTGTCGCCATCTAAAACTGAACTGTTGAGCAGAGACTGCGTCATCAAATAACTCGTTCACGATAGCTTAGCAAACGAAACTGGGCGAACACAAACTGTCATACTAAACCGAACTGAACTCACAGTGACAGTGGTATAGAGCAGGTTGTTCAGTATCATATCTGTGGCTTCGGGTGAACCCCAACCTCGACCCTTCAACAGTGCTGGCTGACTATCAGATGCTGTCAAATGATTGTCGTTATCGATCATTGTTGTTGTTGAGGTCATCAGACGGCTGTCACTGTTAGTAATGGCAGCTATGGCAGTGGCACCCAGTAAGCTGGGTTCAACGAGTTCCATGTTGTACAGCCACGGCAGAACATAGTTCAGCATCGACTGACGCACAGCAAACGTCGCCTGAGCCAGTCGATGCATTATCTCTACAACACACAACGCACACATACAAACATGCTGCACACACTCAGTCAGCGCCCTAAGTTTGGCTGTCAGCAGATACAGACAGAGAGAGTGAGTCAAACCTGAAAACATGGTACAGTGAAATCAGACTGCAATTTAGGCTGCGTTCACATAAACACGAGTACGAGTCCGGCGCTGTACGGGTTCCCGTATACGAGTTCTGGCAAACAGGAGTTTGCATGTATTTCAATGGCAGCCATTCACATACATATGAGTATGGGTTACCTGTAAATTTCACTCGTAGGAGTAGTTTCTGTGCAGGCCGTGTTTTTATCCAACTCGTGCAAAGTAAACTACCCGTAAATAACAATAATATAATGTACAAAAGCTATGGCGCATATTTGACGTCAGAACTGACGTCATTGTAAAATTATTCATCGTTGTGCTGTTTGTAAAAATAGTAACTTTGTAGTGGAATGTTGTTGTTTTAATAACAAAGCATTTCCTCGATTCGATTTCAGTGCGAACTTTCAATTTGGCCGACATGAGTTGAGTTATATGCTTGTACAAGTGACCGTAAACGTTCCACTCGTACAAGTGAAGCTTTTACGAGCCATAAACGGAAACCCAGACATGCACTCGTACTCGTACTCGTGTCTATATAAACGCAGCCTTAGCCTGTGTTAGTTACAAATAGATCTATGATCAAATCTCGAACAAGTAAATACTTCCACTCTCATTAACAGACACAGATGAACAGACAAAAAGAGAGACGAACAGAAAATCAATTTTACAAACTTGTTCTAGTAGCACACTGAGCACATTTAAGTTATTACAGTTAATGCACTACATAATTTACTTACTTACAGACAGGAAGATATAGAAAGAAAGAAACAAACAGATAGGAAGACAGATAAAGAGAGCGAGACCTGAGAACATGGGCATGGTGAGATCGGGGTGAAGTTTAGCGAGTGTTAGTGAGAGGTGGATCTGCGATCGACATCTCGGCCCAGAGAAGAGTTCGTTTCTCATGAGTGTCCATTCCTTGCTGTCAGCTGCAGTAGGCAGCTGTCTGCTGGCCAGCACAAAGTCATCCATGAAGAATCTCTTATAGAGCAAATGCAGCAGATGAATGGCTATGTCTCTGACTGTTGAAGATTGACTACCGACGTATAGCAGGGTCACATTCAGCATTGCCACCTGATCACACGGGTACTCCCTGGACACAGACACAGACATACAATCAGAACAGACAATCAGGCAGAGAAACACGCAAAACGACTGACGAACAAACAGACATACACTCACACATATAACACAGACATGGATATTCTCTGTATTTTCCGATCTTTTCCGATGCATATCGCTTACTTTATCCACCAAAGAAGGCAGCAGCAGACTCTGAAATGTCAATCAATAAAGGCTGTAATTTCGCAAATTCACACAGCTCATTACTCACTGTTGCAACGTACAAGTGTATCGAAAAGGCTGGTAACCAACCTGCTATTGAAGACGGTGGCCAGAGACAGGAAGCAACTGTCAGCAATATCACGAGGAGCTGTGTAGCAGCAGTCAATGACCCAATCCAGCAGAGTCTGAGCATCCTGATTGAATACTAGCAGTAACACTATCGTCTCCTGCACCAGCTTGCATATCTATACACCAAAACAAACACCAAACACTAGTAGTAGTACTACAACAACTACTACTGCTACTATGAATACCACTATGACTACATATATCACTAACAGTTACACAGATGCATACTGAGCTTAACAATGTGTGCAGCTCTTCATAGAGAAACCTATCTCAGAACTACGGAGTGTCACCGAAACATAAAATCACACCCAACAGAAGTGAATGTGCCCCACTTTTAATTTCAATCGGGCAGAATGGTACGGCTCTGAAACATGGGCCTTAACGCGAGCCTTACTAGACAAGGTTGATGCTTTTGACAACATCTGCCTGCGCCGTATTCTCTGTATACCATACATCGATCATGTAGCCAACGCCACAGTTCGACTTCGAGCTGGCTCACTGCCGCAGCTGTCTCAGTTGATTCAGAGAAGTCGGCTTCGACTCTTTGGTCACGTGGCAAGGATGGATGCGTCACTTGACATCTCCAGAGCACTCAAAACGTCAATCCGAGGTCTGCCCATAGAGTGAAAGCGCCCGCCCGGACGCCCTCGCCACACATGGCTACGTACCCTGGAAGTAGATCTCCAGCCTCATAATCTTGGTCTCAACTCGGCTTGGAAATACACCCAGGATCAAAAACACTGGAAGCACCTCGTGGAAACCGCTACGCTCCAGCTCGGGGCATGCGCTTGATTAAGATGAGAATGGTACACAGTTTAACTACCCTGAAGGAACAGATAGCTCAACTGACCTGGGCTGTTGGTTAAATATTGAGCTGGTGAGAAGGTTTATCTGTTCAATGTTAATAGACCAAAGACAGTCATCACTCAGGTACGATCTAAGAACGATGTAGAGAAAATATGTTGATTGCACACAACGTGTTAGCCATTAGTATAATGCCACTGCCTACCATCACCACAAAAACAAATGTCAGACATTATCAATCGTAACTTGAAAAAAAGATTGCAACATTTTAATAATTTCTGGCAGAAATACTCCTGACAAAACTGGCAAATGTGCCCACCTCACCCTATGTCTGCTTCTGCACCACTCGGCAAAAACAGAAAAACCAAACTATTTGAAAATATTCGAACCAGAAATTATCGAGATATAATAGTTCTTGCCGAAATCACGCTGATAGTGTTGGGAATCATTTTCCAGACACGGTGCAGCAAAGTATTACCAGTTCATCACGAGTGGTGAGTAGCCTGTAGAGCCAGGTGTAGATGTATCCCTTCTCATTGAGTCCGGAAGGATCGTAGACCACTCCACAGCAGAGCGTAGCAGCACACGCTTGTAATGCTGCCAATTCCAGCTCACCTCCATCGCCCCTCTTACCCTTTAAGCTTAGACCACACAAAGACACACAGACAGATACAAGACAGACAGAGAGATGAAGAGACAGACAGACAAGCCAGTAAGCGATCCAGCTCGCAAGCTGCACGCTTAGTGGACTGCTGTGCTACTGACAGTCTATCCAACACATGTGCGGCAGACAAAGTCTCTATGCAGACAGCCACAGACACGGTGTGTGATGATAAGGGTCACTGTGGCCTGCAGCTTGCAAGCCAACGGAGGTACAAACACAGATCAAGTCAGGGGACATTTCAAGGTCACAATACATGCTGATGTCTCAAAAAAGTACTCATATCACATGTTAAAAAATTCTTCATTAATATTCAGAAAAAAGTGTCAGTATTCTCTGTGGCACTTAACGTTTCTCAGAGCAGTGGTAACTAGCGTACCAATTTTGGCTAAAAAATCAAAGGTCACAGTTAGAGTAAAACTTTGAGTTGCACAGTGCAGTGAGTGAGTACATATTGCTAGGCAGACAGCCAGATATTATGTCGTCACTAAGCCCATATATTCACTTGTATAACGTAATGCTGAAAAGAGAAATTCGCCTTTGAGGTGGTTCAGAAGTGTGCAAATTTTGTGGACGAACTCCAGCCTCTTTCCGAAATAAAGGCCAAAAACCCCCATTACCAAAAACCCTCGTTACCATTTTGATTTGCAGCGTTGCTGATGTTGACACAAGACAGCTACTATGGCACCCTCTAGAACCCTTATTTATGGTCGAGTTTTCCGAAATACCAAGCACAATCCTTCCGCAGATGTTCTGGTAACAGAGACAACAAACTCATTGACTCCAATCATGCTAAGTGTTGAGAAGTGAGATGGCGGTGTTGGGTTACATTACCCTCTGTCAGCTGTGCCAAGACCGTAGCGTCCACTCCATGTAGCAAACAATCCACAGAGACCAGCACGTAGATCCTGAGACAACAACTTGTGACGACGACTTGCTGTATAAGCACACACAGACAGACAGACAGACATACAAAGAAAAAAGACAAAAACACAGAGATAGAGAGATACACACAGACAGACAAATAACTTAACATACAGACATATGCAGAGATGTATTCACAGACAGATACACATATGCATATATGCAGACAGATTCTGCTCGTAGAATCTACAGATTGGCGAGAAGTAGCCAAATTTTAACACTCCGATCACAATTTATTCAACTGGTAAATAGGACAGTGACAATCTCAATTGCAACAGTGGTAGATACGTCCACAACGTTACACAGCTGTTCTCAGTCGAGCTCCGTGCTTTTCAACGTTCAGTGCCAACTAAACTAAAATACACAGTGCAGCAACCATTGACTGCACAGCTACAGTGACGTCAACACAGCTGCACCACGCTAGACCAAGCTAAGTGTCGCACAGCTACGGGATACGTCACCTAAAAAGGAGCAGAAGACAGCAGAGAGCCGGCCTCCGCGCCAACCCACAGCTACCGCCGCCCTAAACTCCCTAGATTACTGTGGTTCTAGCCAGTCTGCTGCATTCCTACACCTCTGCTAGCACAGCTAACCAGCTACACCTTACTGTAGCTAGGTTCCTTCAGCTAAATTCCTTTCTATTTCCAGAGTCCTAGCTATTGCTGCTACTGCTAGCCTCCATACCTAAGCAACCCGTTCTTTCTTCTACCATAACTCATGTACACCTACTCAGCTCTGTTGCATACATTGAAAAATGTACTCCTTACAAATTACCTGCTAATCCCAAAAAACCCCAATCTAATACAAACATAAAATGCATGGAAACAACAGCAGCTGGTCAGAGACATGGCAATTTAAATTTCTTTCAAAATGCGACTGGCTGCCATCTTTGATTCGGTCTGACAAAAAAACAGCACATACGATCTGCTGGTCCTGAATACTCTACTCGAAAACTGAAACGACATCTATCGAATAACCTGTTGCTAAGATATGGCCCCGTGCAATTTTCAGAGATGCAAAATCAGTTTTTAGTCCTCAATATATACATATGCTAATGCAATATACTCCTCTTGCTACATCAGGAATGTAGCATGCGAGAAGTAAAAAACAGAAAATGGGCTACTTTACTGCTGGCGCTGCTACTATTACTACTACTACTACTACTGAACAGACATATACTTGGTGTGTTGCTGACGAGGTGATGAATGAAACGACTAAAGTAGATGCGAATGTCATTCAGTAGCGGAAAATCCTTATCAGCTTCCATCTCCGAGACCAACCGAACACCGTCAATGAACTCCACAAACACTGTGCTCAATGAGTCTGTCGTTGGACTGATCACGTCCGACGAACTACAACAACAACGACTATAACAATTACAGCTACAACAACAACAAGAATGACTAATGCTGCTACTACAACTATTACACCTGCATGCTATCAATGAACTATACATGGTGTTTCATAAAAAAAAACCACGAACACAAAATACGGAAACGCGGTCATAATTTTGTTCTACCTCACTGTACTTCCAATCTTTTTAAGGCTTCATTTTTAAACAGATGTTTATTTAGTTTAATTTAGTATGTGTAGGCAATCTTAGTTTGGTTTTATTACCTGAGTGTTACTTGTTATTTTACTACAATGTAAATT
>Ga0209367_1011402_pt1 | contig 11793 bp, 7 predicted proteins | sample WorMetLIZISLAND2_FD_187412 | JGI IMG/M metagenome (GOLD analysis project Ga0209367, IMG submission 187412) | Marine gutless worms symbiont microbial communities from Max Planck institute for Marine Microbiology, Germany - Olavius geniculatus... ... | reverse complement strand
TCGCTATTTGAAGCAATATGACTCGTATTCGCCAGGTGGCGCCACTGTTGCACATAATTAATTTCAATAACTTATGTTTTCGTGTTGAGAATGAAACGACCTTGATTTCTGCAAAAAATCGTGTAGGTCTAAGCAGTATTTCTGAAGTTAGAAGCTATATAACAGAGTGGCCCCGTTTTTTTGGGCCACCCTGTAGAGAGAGGTCTGGCGAGCGCTGTAAGCGAACGCTTTTTGGTTTATGACAAAACCACGAAAACGTTTTACTGCATAAATAAGTCTTATGCGTATTTTTGGGCTGTGGTGCTGCACATGCACCCCTGCACCACTAGCTACGCCATTGCTTTGAACCCATGCACTTTGCAAGAAATATTATCAGATTGTGACCAATCTAATGTACTCCTCGCGCGCATCATTTTCTTTTGTATTCTTTTAAAAGCTTTTTCGTTCCATTCGGCGTCTAATTGAGACCCGTTTAATATTATACTAATAGTGACTGGCGTCGAGGTCGTTATTGGAAATTGTCTCCCCGAAGTTCATAAAATATTGCCCGATTTTAAGAATTCAGACGAAAAAATTTCTAATAATAGTCGATGGACGCTAGTTGCCATTTGTCTTGTTATATCTAAACGCATGAGTCTATCTGGCACCGTTATGGAGATATGGCCGTTTGAAGTACTTCCAGAAAGGCTCTTCCAGGAACAGAGGTCGTTGGTCGGTCCTCAATATTACACTGATTTCATATACTCTTCTTCACTACGTTAAGAATGTAGCGTGCGAGGAGTACAAATTAGCTCAAGTTAGCTGCGAAAGTAGCGCGTTCACAGACACGTTCTCGTAACGTTCACGTGCAGTCATTTCGGTCCAGTTTTATTACCACGTTTCAGGAAATCGTTATCAGATCATTTGTTCCTCCAGTGTCGAAGCGATCAAATTAGGTTAGTTGCCGACCAAGCGCAGTGACAAAGCAGTTAACACACCGTAGTCTGTGTGAACGACACAGCGTCACCGACTTCGTTTATGTTTACCGATATTTTACTGTAGACATTTGCTGTACTCATGCCAACAGCAGTCTTACGTGCATGTCAGCAACAGGTACCACAGAGTGGAAGTGAATCATGTGCAAAGTAGGCTACACGTATTTCGATATTTTCATTACAAATTTACAATTCAGAGACGCTTAACTTTCAACTGAGCCTACTGTTGGAACTGGGTGTTGGACATTTCCCGTACAAACTTCGACATACCCTGGACATAATTTTGCCACCATGATGTACATGTACATCGGATAATGCGGAAAAAATGATGTGTACAAAAACATGCTAGTGTACGTCCAGTGTTATAAATGACCATAAAAGTTTAGTGAAAATTCGCAAAAGAATCGCATTACAGAATTTACATGAATTCATATTCGATGTGCATTGATACATACACCTGCAGAAATGCAATAGGCATACGCAATACATTGGTACTTTCTTGCATTCTACTGCGTTAGAGCCGGTTCGTTAAGCTGTTTTCGAAATGTTGACTGACCTATCGTCGACACACAGCAGCAGTTCTTATTTGCAATCAAGTGATCACTAGAGGATAGAGATGTCATCACACCTCTAACACTTCACTTCAATAAATACGTCGTAAGGTAATACTGGGTAATGTCAACGAACTAGCGTGTCATGCGTGCCACTGATGCAGTATATTGTCAAAAATGGAACTGAAAAAACTGAATCCATTAAAAAAGCTTAAGTGGCATGTTCACTTTCATGGACAGCAAAGTATTAAGAAGTTACAAGATCCATAATGATCACCTTCTGAACAACCCGATAAATAATTTTAGCAGCAGAAAAAAACATGACAATCGCCCACAATGAACTGTCGATATTATTTTACGCTACAAAATTACACTCCGTATAAATTAGATGTCAGGTGCATCTTCATCAGAATCAAACTCAGCGTTTTCATCTTTTACCCAGGAACCATCGCGGCTTCTTTTCCAACCAGACCTACACAACAAAAACATGACATTAACTGGCTGCATACCACTGCACATGCAACAAACAGTTATATTACTTGAGTATTCAATACACTGTAGTGAATAATTACACAGATTTTTACTCGAACAAGGTCAGAAACTGAGTTGATTTAACTAACTCACTTATTATACTGCACGCACAACACAGATGTGACATACAAACTAAAAAGTTTTACACAAAAATGGACATCGGATAAAACTGTGAATAATGTACGATACAAGACAAAAAAGCATCACACAAACAACTGCAGTGCTTCCACTAGCTGAAGCAGTAATTTTTTTAAGCAAATTAATCCTACCAATACTTGAGCTGCCAGATGTGAAATCACATAACAGGCAAACAAAACGCCTTCTGCGGAAAATTAATAGATTACTGTCAAAGAAACTCACATATCACTCAACAATGCTTAGGTTTCTAGCTCAAAACTTCAGGGCCGAATCATCCATGAAGCTGACGCCTCAGAGCCCCTCAACAGAGGTCCAGATCGCGAGCCCCAAAATTTCTAGAGAAAAAGTTTGCGGTCTTCTAGACTAAAACTTTTGCCACACGGCATCTCGATTCATCTAGCCCTTTTCCTACAATTCACTCCGCGACTAACCAAAACAACTAAAAACAAATAACTGCACTGTACACAACCCCACCTGTTTTTGTGAGATTTTGTTGCACATGCAGAGGCGTCTAGACCATACAAATCTTAGACCAAATGCTACAGAAAAAAATCGGTGAAGGGAAGGTTTTCGGCATATTGGGGGGGGGGTGAATAATGTTAAGCATTACAATTGTGCATTTCTGTAAGATGCTGTTCTGATGATTTACGACGCCTTACAAGCAGTAGTGTTCTGCGACACTTGAAATGCAACAAATTCATTTTTCACAGGGGGAGCTCCACCCCGGACCCTGCTGGAGGAGTTCACAATGCTCCTTCAGACCCTCTGGGTGACTGGGGAGGGGTACCCCTCCCCATTCCCTACCAATTTGATGCCAACATTGCAAATATATGTATCAGGGGCCCGCAGGTAAGAGAAATAACTGGAAGAAAAGTTACAATTGATGAGCAAATTATCATCAGTCATTCTAGCAGATATCTATCTTTTTGAAATTAACTGTTTTCTGTTAACAACGGTAATCAAAAGTTAAACTACTGCTGAAAATTCAACTGACAGCAATAAATGAAAATGCATTAGTCCAAATGACGCAACAAACAAATGCTCACCCAACAGCATGAAGATACTGCACCACCTTCTCTTTTGGCAGACAATTATTTGTATCAACAGACAGCGCTGTTTCGTTTGTCGGAATTGTGCCGGTTTTGACTTTCGACCCGTGACTATCGCTGTGGTATTTTACTGGCTGTACATCAGTATCGGCAGTATTACTGTCGATGCTGGAATCACTGGTAACAATGTCACAGCTAGCGGCTAAGTTGATTTCAGTAGCTGATATACAATCTTGTGCTAATTTGTTAGCCTCATGGACAGCTTTATCTTGCACCACTCCTGTCTTTTGTTTGCCAACGTATGGCTTTAAAACCGGTTGTGCATCCTGTGACCTTCGGTTCTGCAGTCTTCTAATCTCATCAATTGTCTGCGGCGGTTTCACTAAGTCAGCATCAGTGAAATTGTCACTTGACGTCGCCGTCACATCAACAGTCGGCCGGCGATCCGTTGCTTTCAACTTGGGCCGCTTTGCACGGGAGTCGTACAGCCGTGCTCCAAGAAGCTTATGAACCGTCTTCATTTGCTGAAATGATGAGTGCAACAAACATTAGACATGCCAAAAAACATTATGGTAACTCATTAAAATAACATGATGACAATATTAAAGGTTAAAAGTACTCTATAGATCCTTAGGAAACCCATCTCGGAGCTATGAAGCGTCACCTGCTGTATGGAATCAGTGTTACCTGCCACCCGACACAGCTGAACGCATCCCACCCACTGTGATGGATACATAAAGAATTAACAGTAAAAACTAGAAAGCAATCATAGCTCTCAGGTACCTCCGCCAAGGCAATGCTATTCGCCAGGTGGCGTCACTATCTTCGGTTTTGCAGCAGTTCCCGTATGCCCCCTTTAACGCAATGGTAATGAAAATTGCAAAGTGATCCAGAATCCAGGATTCCTGCTGGATCACCCCCAAAATTTAATCACTTGTAGCTTATGCCATGCCCAACATTCCCTCAAAATTTCAGAAAGATCCGCCCATAACTTTTTGAGTTATCTTGCTCACACACAGACAGACAAACAGACAAATAAACAAAGTCCGACAAAAACATAACCTCCTTGGCGGAGGTAACAAGTGATGGCTAATTTTTTTGTAGTATATCTGCACACTACATCCCAGTGATGAACTGATGATGACAATGATGTACCTAAACAGCTGCTGGCATGAGCATGGCTTCACATCCCATGGGTAGGCAGATAATTAGCCAGTATGATCAGTATGCATGTTTTAAGCTTTATGTTTCGGACAGGCAAGACAGTTTGACTGTGTCCTCCATAACTGTTGTGCAATGTGCATTCACAGCAACAACCGGGTAAGGTGTGTGGCATTTCAAGACAGCAATGCTTAAAAGACAATGTGAAACAGAGATAAAGAGACGATAGTGGGCGACTTCACTTTTTAACCTAAGACTTTCTCTAACCCTTTCGCTGAGCCTAAACTTTGGTCTAAGTACATACTTTAGTCAAAAAGTGAAGTGATTTCCAAAGTATGGTCTAAGTAGGTACTTAGACTGAAGTAAAACCTAACTTAGACCAAACTTCAGTCTAAGTACCTACTTAAATACCTATTTAGACCAAAGTTGTGCCAAACTAACCTGGCTAAAGTCAGTTCGATTTGCATGGAAGAGATAGCTCTAGCCCTTAAGACTAAACTTTTGCTAAGCCTGAATCCACTTCAACTTTTGACTTTAGATGAGCAAAAACATGGCGACTATTTACAGTCCTATATGTACGAATAGTTTAATAAATTAAAGCAGTTTAATATCAAAAATAAATGCCATAATAGCTTCACAATGACGTAAGATGTTACATATTTACGTCGTTTGCGTGCCTCGCGCAATTAAATAAGCAAGTCCAAACGTAACTGGTTGATTTATGTCTTGTTAGGCTTAATTTTCCAAGATTTTAATCGTTTTGGTCCAACTTTGGTCTAAGTCTATAGCTTAAGCTTTGGCTTAGTGAAAGTCTAAGTCAATAGTTTAAGTTAAAAAGTGAAGTCACCCATTATGGTTCAGACTAGGCTGTGGTATGAAGTAAATAACAAAGCAATGTTTATTTCGTATATAGCAAATGTAAAACAAGACACAAGTTAAAATCATGTCCAGCAAGAAACGATCAAAGTTAAAAACTTGAAAAAGACCAAGAAAATGGCTAGTGTTTTTTTCTAACTGAGCTTCCACAGTATAAATGCACTGGTATTCATGGATTAATATCACAAGGTAATCAAACTAATGCTTTAATGAGGTCCAGAGACTATAAATACCTGTGAATAAAAGAGTTCCTATTAATATACTACACATGAAGAAACATGACAAAAATAACACTAGCTCGCTATGTACCTGCTGTACGACTGGCAAGTGGCCAGAAGAGACATATTGTTCATGCTGTCTTTTTAGATGAGCATGTTTCAGCTCAGACTTTTTTGATAAAAATTCATCCACATCTACCAAAAGCAATATAATAATAACAATGAATGTATCTAAAACTTGCTTTGTGTATGCATTTTTCAGCACTGAATTTAACTTATTGTAGTGTATGACAAGCACTGAATGATGCAATATGCTTAGTGTAAAATCACTGAAAAATTGGTTCCTGTTCAAAAGAACTAAAATAAACAACATTTAAAATATTTTTGTTGTTTATTCATCACTTTCGTTCCATCCTTATTTTTCTTATTTCTCACTAAATGATTATAGTAATGCTGCAAAAAAAATTAACAAATTATTAACAACAGCAGAAAAATCCACATGCAAATATCTGTGCTGACTAAGACCACCAGTTTATTCCAGATTGATGACTTTCAAACTGCAAACTGTACTGGTGCAAAGCACAGCTAGTTCTAATAAACGGACAAATGTACATTATGCATTATAACTTGCATTATTAGCCGACCATACTTCAGTAAAGATCGAGCTATTGGCATGAGTTGTCGTCCGTCTGTCCAGACAGATGTCTGTCTGTCTGTAACGGATGTATTGTGGCTAAAGGGTAGGGTGTAAAAAAAAGTTTTTTCACACAAATAATTAGCCATGGGTCTTAAACTCGGGCATGCAAAATTTCAGCCATCTACAAGTTTTCAAGTTAAGGGTTGAATGAAAGGAGGTAAGAAAAATGTGCATTTTTCGGCAGAAAACAAGTCATATCTCAAAAACGGTAAGAGATACAGCCTAGGTTACTATTAATCACTAATAGAAAGTTGCATATGCCTGTCAGATTAAATGGAAATCCTTGACCTTAGATGACCTTGAAAGCCGTTACGTGCTACTGCACCTAAACAGTGCAAGATAGGGCCTAGGTTGCTATTGATCAGTGATCACTAATAGGAAGTGGCATATTGTCTTTCAAATAACAACAAGAAAAGCTCAGCTAACGCAAAGTGGAATGCGTGACAGCAGTGCATGTTTGAAGGCCCACTGCCAACAAATCTAAGCTCATCGATCCCAGCAACTGACATTGGGTACGATGTATTTACATACGCCAGACTGCACCACCGTCTCGCGTGGATCCTGCCGCTCTTGAAATGTGTGTCACAGCCCAAAATCGCCAACAAATCCATAAAAAAACCCTATTTTGATGTTCAAGGTCATCCAAGATCAGTGATCTCGGTGGCAATCGAAAGCCAGTGTACAACTTAATATTAATGAATAATAGTAACCTAGGCCCTATCTCGCACCATTATTGAGATACAGCGACTTATAGGCTAAAAATCACAAATTTTTCCCACCCCCTCTTGTTTAGCGCGCTCGTTCGAGGCGACCCCCTTCGAATTTATGGAAAAGCTTGACCGTTCCTGAAACTAGCCTTCCAGGCAGCCGATGGTGAAGATTTGGTAATCCTAACTTGCACCGTTTTTGACTAATCCACCAGTGTGACGGATGGATAGACAGACGAACAGAATTGCGATGGCTAAGATACGCTATAGCAGTATATGCTGTCGTGCGTAAAAATCACTGACCTTGGATGATCTTGAAGGTCAGTGGTGCAACAGAAACTGTATAGGCTGTAGTGTTTCTTCCTGGGCAAGGCATCTTTATTGCGAGAATTTGAGAAATATTTGCAAAACCTGCGTCCGACATTTTTCTTGTTTATTAACTCTGTAGCTGTTTATATCACCTGGAGAGATGACCACGTGCATGGAACTGCAGCTATTTATATCGCTTGGCAAAATGACCACGTTTGATCTCCGTAATACTAGCATTCATAGTAGCTTTTGAGACAATGTTCCGTTAACATAGCAAGTATGGAACTGTGTCACCTGTGACAAATCGCTTTCTCTCTGTGACTAGAAGTCAAATGCTGGGCTTCGGATGTAGGAGGTATGGTCGGCTTTTCCTAGCGATAGCTGGGCTTCTTGGTTTTTATCTTCTGAACATCATGCAGTTTTACAACTGATGAAAGTAAACAACTAAAACCCTGCACACTTACTAGCTGCATGCTTACGACCACTTCGGTGAACAGCAAGTGCATTGATGGTGTCAAACACAGGACGATAATGACAAACCGTGCATGCAAACCTGTATGCACCACAATACTACATAAGAGTCATGGTAATTTAAAATAGAAGTTAAAAGCAGATATGTACAATGCCATAAAACTGAGGAAAAAATGAAAGCACAAGCAAGGCTTTACACATATGCAATATTCTAATATGCTGCAGTGTTTATCACTTTTGAGTATCTAAGATCCTTCGTTGTTGAGTTTTACTACATCAGTTAAGCAGCTAGTTGAGTTAGTAGGGTTTCACGTCCCACCCGACACAGTATAGGTCATTTCGGGGACGGCCTTTCCAAACAGAATGCACACAAACACATAATAACGGAACAGTAAGTTTAAACTTTACAGAAACAGAAAATACAAAAAAACAAGCTAAACCTAAAATTGTAAGAACTCAATTATACGCGTGCATATGTAATTAACATAATGGTAGTTCTAATAATCTTCCTTGTTATTCTCCAGACAGACACCAATGTGATAATGCTGTCTATCGGAGGACCGGGGGCATCAATTCTGCAGAAAGAGGAAATGTGAACGTGGATTGGATTACCATATACAGCTAACATCACGTATGATTATCATATACTTGCAAGTTTTTCACATCTAGCACACAAAATAAAAAACTAAAAGTATTTACACATTAAAGTAAAATGGAGAAAAACTGAACAAGTGACAGATGCAAAAAAACTAATAAAATAAAAAATAAGTTTAAAATATCCATATCAAAAACCATCACAAACACCACGAGCCATATTAAAGACCATTTTCTACACTTAAAAATCTTTCCCAGTCAAAACAAGAAATGCAGCTAATTATTTCTGATGCTTAAGGCTATGGAAAATTATGTAATACAATTTAACATTCTACAATTACCACTACCCGTTGGTACCTAACTGCATGTTATCAACTGTACTGACAAACTGGTAAAAATTAATGATTACTTCAATACTTCATCCTCCAAATGCTACAAAACACTGTCACCGTACCTTCCATTTTTCATGAGATAAGCTTCATCTTCCGGAATGTTAACAGCAAAAAGCTCCGATACTCTTCGTCTCTAACGCATAGAAATAATGAAAGTCATACAGTAATCACAAACTATAAATAAAATGATAAACACCACATTTCAGAAACTAGTCTAATAATATACATTTCTACGGCATAAGTAAGGGTACACATCAGCAAAACCAACCCTTTCAAACTAACCTCTACTAACCAACATGCACTGCAATAAACTATCATTGCTTAGCAATGCATATATGACAGTAATCATGTCAGGCTAATGCTGCATGAATAATAATGAGGTTTGTGGGCATCCTTAGTGCCACATGCAACGATGCTTCATCACAATGCATGCTGGAGTGGAGAGGGGAGGTCAGTTCAAAGAGATCACCTTCTATAGTATATAGTGATATAGCGATATAGTACAGCAGTCTGTGGATGTACATAATTCAAACAAAACCAATACTCCAGCGTGACTTCTGGGTGACTTTATACCAACATGCAAAGTCCAGTTTCAACCATTTCAAAGTCAAACAGCTCTTTTCAGAATCATAGCTAAAACCCACCTTAGGCACTATTGCAAAACTTCCTCACCCAAATGCAAGGCCATACCTAAAGGCAAGCATAACCCTACATGTATATCCATTAAATACCTCAAACAATATTAGGTATTCATTCCCTGGTGTAGTATATAACATCACTATGATAATATAGTGCATAAACATGACAATATAGAAAGTCTTGCTAGCAACTGCCGCTGTGGCTCAGTGGTCTAGGTGCTGGGCAAAGTGTGTAATACATGCAGAACTTTCTGAGTCATGGAGTCAAATACTACTGCAGACTTGATTTTTTTGTTTGAAATTGATTTGTGCATAATAATGTTGTACAAAGAACAAGTTCGTGAAGCGAACTTTACATTTCGAATTTTTAAAATATGCCAAGTTACAACTTAGACAGTTGCTTATGACTGGAATCACGTGGTGGATGATACAGTTAATGCTCCATCATGTGGAGCATTCCGGAGTCGCCTAGCCAACATTCAGTCTCGCCTATAGGTCCGCCGGGCACTTCCCCGCTGCGTTAACACCAGTATTGGTCCTGCAGCATATCTCAGCAGAAGAAGCAAAAGACTTACGAAAATTTACTTCTATAGAGTTAGATTTGAGGTCCGGTTAAAGGTTACGACCAATGATCGTTAACTACGATTGTGCCGTCTAAAGTCTTTAGTTTCCCGTGCCGCGTACTCATGTATGGTATGCAAATACGTCCCCTGGTTTGATTATATAACGAACTAGCGGTGGAACAATATGTTCCCAGTTTTTTCATTATCACTGGCAAATCGGAAACTCAGACACAGCCGGTATTCTATTTGGTAACAACCTTCAGTGTGTTTAACCACGACTGGTCATCGCCGTCTCTTTTAAATGACATGTTAAACTGTTGAACGAACTAAACTACACTAAATTCGCTTTTCCTTCTAAATAAACAAAACACTTATGCTTTCGGTAATTCTGTCTAAGTAAGTAAACGACCAGATGTTTTTGACCAAGTGCTCGCTGCTCGTTTAGTTGATCTCGTAAATAAAAAGTTTGCATTTTACAGCAAAAGTACTTTGTTTTACAAAAAAACAATGCCATGTTATATGGACTTTAAAAAAACTGTTGACATTACACCAGTGACCAAACAAGGATTTGCAACTACATTTTGTTAGTGTTTCTTACTTAGGACTGGCGAGTTTCTACTTATGATCTTGTTTTAATCGAACGGATGTGAAGACACGTTGTCAGTTAAATTGAAAATTTTCCTCGTTATTTGGTGCAAAATGTCGGAATTCGTCAGACCATGTTCTGTTTCTGCAGTGCTAAGTGAAAGGTGTGTGATGATATGAATTGATGTATTTTGCTTGCCATTTTCTAGTTAATTGATAATGAATGAGTGGGCGTGGTTGTTGCCTACATATGCATGAGAGAACAGGTTCTTTTTTTATTGGGAAAGCACATTGACTTATATGCTTGTTTTCTCTTATTGACTGAATATATGTTGCTTAGTATATTGGACATAGGTTTTAGTAGATTTTAGATTAAGCATGTTACTGTACCAAATTGCTTTCCAAAAGTCACTACAGCACAACTGGCAAATTTTGTGTGAAACAGGCTGCTTGGCAGAACCTAAAATTGAGGCCTTTACATCTATAACTCTGTTGTTATGCTACTGTAATTAGCCCAGATTTTATTGCGCTGACTTTGCAACAAAGTCTGCAGACTTTCATGGTCTGTGTCTGTGAATTTCATTTTCTTCGTGTTTTGTCATGGACTAAATTCCATTACAGTGACACAAACAGATTTGTTGCGGACTTGTCACAGACTTTGTTGCAACCATCGCTGCATGTTGAGATGGTTTTAATGCTCGAAATTTTTTCATGACATTCCCATTTCATGGTTTGTGTTTGCGACTTCTATGTTCTGCATCCACAACTTCTGCCGAATTCAGTGAAAGTTTGCATGATGGAATTTGGGCTATTGCATGCAAATTAGGTACATGTGGTATTGTAATTTTTGTTTGTTGTGAGGAACACAGATACGAGAAGATAAAAGACACCTTTGTGAAAACATATGGCAAGCAACTACTGTTTTGTGGTCGTGCACCAGGGCGTGTGAATTTGATAGGTAAACATTCATATGTCATGAATTTGTTATATTCATCTGATGTGACCTATGTAGGGATGTTGGTTATATGCGAATATGCGATCGCATATGCGATCGCATATTTTGGCAAAAAGTGCAAATCGCATATTTTTCCGCATATGATGACATTTTCAAAATCGCATATGCGGAAAATACGCCGTATATGCTGAAATTCGCATATATAGCGCAGATTTCCACATATGCGATCGCATTTTTCAGCATTTTGTCCGACGTTAGGCCACGTTGTTTGATTAAGCGATAGATTGCATAGATGCATAATGAATGACGTAACAAAATTCAATGCATCAACATAGACACAATGAATATTAATGTGCATTGATTTGATGCAATCAATTGATGAAT
>Ga0209367_1011401_pt1 | contig 11795 bp, 7 predicted proteins | sample WorMetLIZISLAND2_FD_187412 | JGI IMG/M metagenome (GOLD analysis project Ga0209367, IMG submission 187412) | Marine gutless worms symbiont microbial communities from Max Planck institute for Marine Microbiology, Germany - Olavius geniculatus... ... | reverse complement strand
CCCTTTCCCTTCCATCCCTATCCTACCTTTTCCCTTTCCCCCCTCTCCTTAGAAGTAGGCTTCCTTAAATCCAGCTAGGGGGCCTGGGGGAGCGCTGTAAGCTTCCCCAGCGGGGTCTAGGGCGGAGCCCCAGCAGAGATCGAATTTGGTGTATTTTAGCCTTAAAATGTGACATCTCAGTTTTAGTTATTTTTACCAGATTTATTGACTAGAGATTTTGGATTTTTTCTAATTGTGTTTCTGTGCTTTAAGGGTCTTAACTCTTAATTCACTTTTATCATCAGCTGCTGTTCTCCATGGCAAGTTGCCTATTGCATGTCACTTCATCAGTGAATAACGAAAAAATAAAAATAAAGAATGAGTGATAGATACCGGTATACGCAGGCGCGGCAGTGTTCGATTTGTCAAAAAACCAATGGGGGTCGCCGGCTGACGAGCGCTGAAGTCGCAAGAGTGGAGGCGCCGCAGACGCCGAAAGGGTTGGGGCCGACTAGAGGGTCTGGGGAGCGTCGTGAGCTCCCCCAGCGAGGTCCGGGGCAGAGCCCCGGCCGCAAACGCATTTTTATTTTTTAGCATATTTCCGAGTCACAGAGGGCCTCCAAGAGAAAGAAAAATGCCCATTTTCTGTTCCACATCTTTAGTGAAACAACCACATATTGAGATACTGAATGATTCAAATATCATGTTTTACTATGCGAAGCTTGCTGTAGACGTATGGCACGTACAGTGACTTGTTTAGGCTGTCTGTCATGCAGGGTAATGAGCGCCGAGGGTCGAGGCGCCTGTAGTGCCGATGAAGTGAGATAGGTGATATTCTAGAAGGAGGGGATATCCCAATCTTTAGATGATTAGGACATTTGGGGAGCATCGTGTACCCCACATTTTGTCCAGTTGCTCTTGGAACACTTTTGGGGGAGTCACAGCCGACCCCCCCAGACAAGTTCCAGTTGGGAGGTCGTCCTCCTGCAGTAGGAGGGGAGTTAGACCTCCAACCCCCCGGCAAATCGCACACTGGGGCGCGGTAAGTGAAAGTGACCACTTCTTGCAGGGGTACCATACTGGGATAAATCATTTTACTTAAATCACTTTTCTAGTTTACACTAACACGAAAATCATGTACAAGATGCGTTGCACAGGCCACTTTGTGCCCCCCTGGAACGTGCAAATCTCCCCCCCTGACTCAAAGTGGAGGCAGTTTGCCTCCACTTTACCCTACGTAGTAGGCCCTGAACCATAACGCTCAGTATTGAGTACTATTAACAGAGCTTTATGGTTCAAAGTCATACAAGGTCGCTGATTTTAATATGAATTAAAAAAGCGCATTCTCATGTCCCGTTTCAAAGATAATGGGTATTGAACACTGAAAACAACCACCCACAATAATCGGGTTAATTGTTTTTTGCAGTTCTCATCCATATGGTCCAGATCGCCGATGTTGAAACTTCTCGAAGCGAAGACCCAACGTTGATATAGGCCTAGCTCGTGTAATTACATGGTCTATTAAGTAATTTAACTTACCTGCTTACAATCGTTGCAAAGAGAATTATTGTAGTTGCCTTTCCTTCCAAATTTTCGGCCGTCGGAAAATCGCTGGAGAATCTTTTTCTCGAAAATTATTTTGACCAAAAAACAAATTTTGGTGCAAAAAAAACAAATTTCGCATTGGGGGCAATTTCGGGCAAAATTAAAATTTTTCTTTGTCCAGAATTCGTAGCGATCTGTCGGATATCTGTGGGAAATTTAGAGTGTTTGTTAGAAAATTCGAACTTTCTGCCCCGACTACGTTTTTCAACCCATGACTCCTTTGAGACACACGCAGTGGTATAATTATCAATTATACCTTGCGCTGCACCACTGTTCAACGTTATTGTTAGTAAAAAAATTGCTAATAATAAATTTTAAAAAAAATGTTTTAGGTTTATAGATGTTTGTTTCAACTATGACTAGCAGTCAAGCAGTCGAGCGTTGTCGTTAAGTGATGTAGGCGGCTGAGCAGCAGCAGCAGCAGCGGTAGACACAGTTACACGTACACACCTTGCTGTCTGCATCAGTCTGTCGTCTGTGTACGCAACACGACGCAGCACTAGGCCCCTACTGATGATTTTTTTCATCAAAAGACTAAGAGGTAGGCTATGTTATAGTTTGTAACTTATTGTAAACCGGTAGAAATTGCTACGGTTATCTACCGATCTGCAATTATTTGTTTACGTCATATTACATTCTGTTGTACACTGTGTCCGGAAAAAAAGTAACCCCCTATACATCATACAACAGAAATGTCAAATCCGAACGAATTTGAATAAAATTTTGTGGACGTAATCCCCAATAAATTGCTAAAACAATCGCCAAATTTTGTTAAAACTATTATTTTCCGGCAAAGTTATTAATTGTTGAATATCGATAACAAAATATCTTCGTTGGCAATATGGTGTTAGATAGATAAACCATTTCGTTAATGTAAATTAGCATAAATCGAACAAAAAACAGTTTATTTTGGCAAAAGTTTACTTTAACAATGTGTCATATATTGGCAGTCAAAGTGCTAAATTTTAGTTAAATCTGGCTAAGCAAACAGAAATTACAGCGGCTTTGATGAGGTCACCCGAAAAAAACACTTCAGTTTCTGGTCTTTGAGTCTGACGTCATTCACAAACACTAGTAACTGAAGTGTTTTGAAGTGACCGCACAAAAGCCGTTGTAGCCTAGCTATTGTTTGCTTTGGCAGATTTAACCTAAAAATTGGCAGGTTGATTGCGTATAAATGATGCAATGTTGACGTGAAATTTTGTTAAAGTCAGTTGTTGTTTGTTAAAGTTATGCAAACAGAGAAATTTACTTATGTAACGCCATACTGGTAACAAAGCTATTTTGTTATCAATATTCAACAATAAATAACTCCGGTAAAAATAGTATTTTTAACGAAATTTGACGACCACTATTTCAATTTATTGGGGACTAAGTGTGCTAAATTTTATTCAGATTTGTTCAGATTTGACTATTTCATTGCATGATGTCTAGGGGATTACTTTTTTTCAGACACAGTGCATACATTTGTTATATGCTAAATTCGCTCGTAGTGTTGCAGCAAAAAGTACAACTTTTATAACTGATAACTTATTCAGTGTTTTTCTTCCATTCGCATATCGTATAAATACTGTTTATAGAATTTAAGCAAGCGGCCAGTCGGCATACGGAGCGACAAAAATGAAACAAGAAGCTCAGCTGTCGCTAAAGGAAGCGCACTGCAACTTATACAGTTTCTGTTGCAGTAGGCCTACTGACTTTCAAGATTATCCAAGGTCGATGATTTTTATTTCATCTGATAGGGCGTATGGATTTTTTAGTGATCAATAGCAACTTAGGTCCTATTTTGCATCGTTTAGCCACAATACATTCGTGACGGAGAGACAGACGGACAGACGACAGACACATCGTGCCATAGACGCCTAGAGTATAGCTGTAGCGCGTCAACAAAATAAAAGACGAGCGCTCTGGCTTTTATTTTATTTTATTTTATTTTATTTTATTTTCGTCAATCTGTACGGACTTTTGTGCTTGTCTGATTGTTTATCAGTGTATGAAATTATAGTGTTCTTTGATGGATAGGACATAAGCGTGGGGATGACAGAACATCAGACTGTTGTTGCCGGCATGTCTACAGCACACGGGAACGCAAGTACACTGATGCACGCTAGTCTGGACAAAACGACTGATAGACACGTTACACTGAGCTGCAACATATCACAATAAGAGACAACGGACACGGCGTTAGTACTCGCAGAGGGATGGCCAGGCTGAGTTGACCTCTGGCTGGTTGCACTCGTGAACGCTAGTCTGGACAACACCACGGACGTGCAAACGCTCAGCTACAGTCTATCACATGCCGTGCTGATCCTCGCCTACTCGTCGCTTATCATCGTGTCTGTTGCTGGCAACGGAATTGTCATACTGTCAGTGTTTAAGAATAATTATTGCTACTAAATATTAAGAAGCTGCGTAAACATTTTCTGCTGAGCTGTATAAAGGTTATAAGAAACTGTGTGCTTCGTGAATTTCAGTCCAGTGTCGTATGGCACGGAATTGTGATACTGTCCGTGATCACGTGCCGACGCATGCGCACTGTCACCAACTATTTCATTCTCAATCTGGCGAAATACAACATCAACTGCTACTATTACTACTACATGTACTACTACATATTCTGCCACAAACTATTTCATTGTCAGTTTGGCCGGAGCTGATCTCATGATGGCGATGTTGTGCGTTCCGTTTACGTTCATAGCGAACTGGCTGGTAGACCGCTGGCCATTCGGTAGCGCCATGTGTCCCATAGTGCAACCTAACTCTTAACTTGAACTATAATCCTAGCACATGTGTCCGATAGTGCCCTACCTGCAGACCGTGGCCGTCTTTCTTAGCGCGCTCACCCTGGTTGGCCTGAGTGTTGATCGTTTTCGTGCTGTGGTGTTTCCGTTGCGACCTCGTCTCAGATCACGCCAAGTCCTGAGTGCTATCGCTGTCATCTGGCTGTTGGCTTTGTTCATCCCGTCACCGGTCGCCATTTTCTCTCGAGTTGAACCCGACAGCGGCCTCTGCAGGGAAATGTGGCCTGACGATGTGTGGCAGCTGGTCTACACGGCCAGTCTCATGGCCCTACAGTATTTCATTCCGCTGGCCATCCTTATCGTCTGCTACTCCACAATCTGCTACGTCATCTGGATAAAGAAACCTCCTGGCGAGGCGGAAAACGCCCGCGACAGACGACTGGCTGTCTCAAAACGCAAGGTTAGTTAGTCACACGCACGCTGCATGTATAGGTTTAATATTTTACATGAAAATACGTCGGCGCCAAGTGCCGACACGACATGCGGTTGTCAGTCTAGTTCCCAAGCGTTTCAGGCATTGACAATACATTAGGCTATCGCATTTCCAATTACGAAAACAATTATCATTTTTTGAGTTTTTATGCCCAGTAGCACTGACTTTTAGGCTTAGTTTTTTGCGTTCCAAAGCTAAAAATTAATACATCGGTTACTTTTTCACTAGGGTGGTAATAAAAAGCAGAAACGGTTAATAGGTTGTTTGATCCTCCCGCCCCAATATTTATGCATGACCAGGATCGCGTAGTTTTACAAATAGCTTACCTGTATAAGTTTTAAACGGCAAAGCAGATGCAGAAAAAATTATCGAAGAATTTCAATTTTCGTAGAAATTAGCAGTTGCTAAATGACAAACAAAAAGATGGTCACTTGTTATGTAGTCGTTTAAAAGTTAATATCAGTATGAAATCCACGAAAAAACGATCAGCCAAAATATTTCACTGCACTGTGCGGCGCTTAGAAATGTTTGTATTGATAAGTTGTTGTGTCGCGTGTTTTGACGGCAGTCAGTGAAGACAATGGTGTTAATGGTCGTCATCTACGCGTTGTGCTGGCTGCCGCTACACTTTGTCACCGTCCTCGGCGACCTGAGACCGATCATCTGGCAGTTCGAGCACATCCGGCTGGTCTGGATCGCGTGTCACTGGCTGGCACTGAGCAGTTGTTGTTGGAACCCACTCGTCTATTACTGGACCAACGACACTCTGCGTGCTGGCTTCAAGTACGCGCTGAGTGCGTGGTGTCCGTGTGTGCGTCGGCCCGCCACGCCACCTACGACACACCGTCGACAGGTTGTCTACGTCATTCCGTGAGTCAGGACCAACGTCATTGCCGGGAAAACTCGTCCCCGAAATGGTCTGTAATGCGTCCTGAGCGGGACGTAAAACTGTACTCACTCACTCATTCAGTTTGTCCGAAATTATGGAGCCAAATGGAAACATGGGACTGTCCAATCTTCGTTCCTACAGCATGCAGTTTGTTGGCAACTAATTTCCTAAAAGACACGTCCCCGAAATGACTTGTAACGTGCCTTGAGTGAGATATGTAGACCTATTCCTAAAACCCTACTCACTCATCCAATGAATGGCTAGACCGTCGACAGGTGGTCTACCAGTCAACCCCGAGTCCTGAGGTCGAGGATAATCAGTTGTAGTAGTCGCTGGATGTCGTTGTTGTTGTCGTTGTCTACCAGTCGACACTGAGGGTTCAAGGCAGCGAATTTCACGTAGGCGCGCAGCTGCTTACGCCATGCCCGCTGCCAGCATGCACTTCGACCTGCGAGCGCCGCTCAACGCCCCGGCTACATTACCGAGCTCGACGCATGAACCACGAGCGGCCCGACAACGTAGAACTTCGTCAGATAAGGTCTCCGACATCGGCCAGATATACTTCATCGTCGTCGCACGTCCCTCCGGCTGCACAGACTCGGTCTTGTTAAGTAAAACCAGTGCTGGACAAAACCTAGGTTTTTTAAAAATGTAGAAATTTTAGATTTTTAAAGGTTTTAAAGGTTTTTTTTTGTTTGATGTCCAATGAACACCGTACACAACATTACGAACCACGAAAAATATGTTCTGCACGCTCTTACGAGCGACAGTGACATACATGTAGGCTAACTGACATCATATGGTAACTTGAATATCACGATTAAAGTAGGTTATTAAAATATGGTATATTGTAAAAAAAATTCAGAGCAGATAAAAACCTTCAAAACCTAAAATTGGACTTAACATTGCGCTTTTAAAGATTTTAGGTGTTTCTAAAAAACCTAAAAAATCTAGTTTTTTTCGGACCAATTTTCCAGCCCAGAGTAATACGTGCACGGAAGGGCGGATTAGGGCATGTTCAGCATGAACAGATGCCCTATAAAATGGGTTTCCCACAGGCCAGGGAATATCGGACAGTAAGCCTAATGCAACATTTTCTGGCGTGTGGGGTCTTTTAATGGCGTGTTGAAATGCGACATCAAAAGTTCGCTTGGTAAGCCTACAACACGACATTCTCTGGTCGGGGTGAGCTTTATGTGGCGAAATCTGAAATTTACGACTTTACTTACTGATCTAAACTTTTTAATAGTAAGTTAGTATAAGCCTACATGCTGATGTCAGAAAAAATGTGAAGGCTTAAACAGGAGCTAATCAGGCTTAAATCCGTTAGCGAGTCGTCAACCAGTAATGACAGATTGTCACGAAACGGCTACAAAGAACTATATTCATGTGTTGTATTTCAGTATTGTACTCTATTGTGAACGGGTTGTTACCACCTAACGTATAGGCCTACTTGTGTGTGGTAGTAAAATATATTTTCCACTATTTATAGATTTACGTCTTTATTACCGTATATTAGTAGGCTACTGTAGGTAACCTTATGCACGTAATTATAGTTCTGTTTTCCGTTTTTAGAAATTCCTGTGACTCTCTGTCAATTTTCTTTTTTCAACTTTTCTGTCCTCGATAACGTAAGACGTCCTGAGCCTGACCTTATGACAAATCTCAGACTCGTCGCATTACTCAATAATTTAAGTCGCTCAGTAGGGCCTATTTTTAGTTACCGGCGTCCTATGCACAAATTGACGCTTGGCGTCTTCTTTTATATTTTATAGCGCTGCTTAAAAAATTCAGTCGGCCGTCTGCTGACATAATATTAACCTGCAATTCCGTTTCTGATATCAGGGTCTCTTTCTGTCTTCAGATCAGCTAATATCCTCATATTTTATAGATTCTTCACGCAGCTGTAGACCTTCGTCCGGCTCGCTGTTGATCTCGATTCCGGTTACCAGCAGACATCGCGTGCAGCGAATATGATACGCCTACACTAGTCAGTAAGCACTAGTCATTAATTTTCCCCTTTAGGCGATTAATTATCAATAATATTTAATTTACTTCGCAGTAATTTTAAATTTTTAACGTTAACTGGCTGTTTCGAGATAAGCTCGATCTAAGCTTTATAGAAACGCTTCGCATTGATCTCTCGTAGCTGCCGGTCATCCAGCTAACCGTTGATGTGGTCCTCGAAATAACGCTTATTTATTTAAGCCACGTTGAACAATACGCTTGTGCTGACGACACAATGTCATTTAGTTCCCTACGTTACGTTACCATTAACGATATCTTCCTGCATTAATGACATGCTGTGAGCGGTCTACACCGTGTCTCAAACCCAAAGCCCAGCTGCCGCTAGGGAAGACGCGCTACAGCCCATAGCCTACAGTTCCTGTTGCAGTACTGACCTCCAGTGTTATCCAAGGTCGATGATTTTCATCTCATCTGAAAGGGCGTATGTGATTTCCTATAGTGATCAATAGAACCTACAGCCTTATCTCTCACCGTTTCGGAGATATTGCCAGTTTTCCGTTGAAGACGCACATTTTTACCCCTCTCCATTCCACCCCAAATTTAAAAATATTCCCCTTGCACTGCATCCCCAAATTTTCTACGAATAGAGAGCCTTTACACAGGGCTAATTATTTGTGCAAAAAGTTTTCCCCTACGACCCAACGCTTAGTCACAATACATCCGTTAGCCACAGACAGACGGACAGACAACAACTGTACCATACACGCCTACACCATAGCTGTAGCGCGTCAAAAGCACGTCACTTTAGGCCGATTAATTATTCTTCAAATAGTTCCGTCAAACATTGGCCGATATCAATAATTTTCGGCATTCAACATCGCTTAGAAACTTAACGTAAATGACTGATTTTGCCAACCACACCTTAATACTGTCGCTACACTACCTTGTGAAATGCAGCAGTGAGGTGTGTAAAATTCAGTTGGTTATGTCAACTTTCTTCTTGATGCTGCACGGACGCCAAAAATTAAAATTGGCCAATGTTTCATGGAGATATTAAAAAAAATAAAATAGCGTGTTTTTCTGAGACAAAGTGTAGTGTAAGCATATAGCAAGCACTCTGTTTCGATCTAGGCCTACATTTCACTCGCACGTACTTAAAAAGACGTGCTGGAAAAAATAAATGGCACTCGCGTCTAATTTCCACCAGCGGAAGTCCATATTTCCTACAGGATTTACGGTAGGCTACGTGGCTCTACTAGGCCTAGTGAAATTTGTCCGTGTGTAACGGCCAGACTACTCAGTGGCTTCTATCCCCCAAATATGAAATCGAAAACGGGCGCAACTTCCCCCACCACTTTCGGGCTAAAGTACTCCCCACTTGGGCTCTTCTCCTTTTCTAGGGGTAAATGTTGTTCAGAGTGTGGATTAAAAAATAGGGGGTGAAAATAAGTAAAGTTTTGTCAAGGATGTAGATTGCCCAGTGAAAAGAAGGACGTTTGAATCTACACCCTTAAACCCAACAGGGATAGAAGCCACTGCCCATGCTGCATGTGGACCTGTATGGCTCATAAAAGCTACGCTGTCTGCCTTTAGCATGCCTCGGTGAGACCATAAACCACACAATGTGATCTACGTTGGCGGTGAAGTGGAGTGGATAGTGGCTCGTGAGTCGTGAAATTGGTCGAATAATTTTAGAATACGTCGGAGCTGAGCTGTCGGGGGTCGAAATTGCCTCTGCATTCAAAAGACATCTCGACGATTATGTAATTCTACTGCACGCGCCGTGATACTGACTCTGAGCTATTTTGTGCAGCGGAGTCATTTCAGCAAATCAGTGGGGGGTCTAAGTCCCTTCTCCTTTTCTACCCTTTCCGTCCCCTAGCTCCCTCCTCTCGACCCTTCCCTAGCTCCTTTTTCCCTTCCCTTCCTTAGGGTCCCTTAAATCCAGCTAGGGAGTCATCTATGTAGGGGAGAGCTGAAAGTTCCCCAGCGGGGTCTGGGGCATAGCTCCAGCCGAAATCATGTTTGGTGCATTTCAGCCTGGCGACATCTGGCGGCAACAATTTGAATCACATCATTTTTCTGAGAATCAACTGACCAAATTTCGCCCAGTTTACACAGATAAGGTCAACCGGGGAATCAAGGGTATGACTTATAGGGAATTACATAATTAAATCATAAATCCTTGGAGGCGAATAAGCCCTTCTAGCACCCCCTCCCCTTTAAATGAAGCTCCTGATTTCATGTGCATGCGCATGGCCACTGCATGGGGCAGCTCAAACGAAAGGTGGAATTAAATTAAGTCAGTGTGCTTTCTAGCTACTGAATTGAACGCAAGATATTGTGGACTTAACGTATGCCTACACTAAAGAAAACAAAGAAAAGAAAAAACCCCAAAAACGACCATTCACGATTCTTACATCAACAGCGCCGTCATAATAACACCAATGCAATCCGTGCTGCAGTAATAACTCCCTTTTTTAACACGACTGAAGACACATCACAACAATACAATACAAACAGTCTTTAGCGCTGAAATCCGATTGGTTTTTTCGACTTACGAGTTCTATCGATCACGGTACTTGACAAGCAAACGTCGTGATTTTGCATAATGTATCACATAGGCCTGTCAACGATTATAGTAAGTAGAAAAGCTTTGCTTTAAAATTTATCCAAAGTAAATGTGTCAGTGCGTAGACATGTGACGTGCTGAAAAACAACGCAAAACTAACAAGGAACGAGACGTGCAAAACGTCGTGCAATGTGTGAATTATTGCAGACACATTTTGATCATTCAGATGCTGATCTAAGCTACACACACGGCTGGAAAATTGGTCGGAAAAACTTATGCTTTTTTAAAAAAAAACTTAGAAACCTAAAAAGTGCAATTTTTAAGAGGTTTTTAGGTTTTTTGTTTGTTGCGGAATTTATTACATATTATATTTCATTTCATATTTCAGCCCTCATTTTTTTTACTTCATTTTGCTATAATTTATCGAAAACACTTGTGATTATGTGACAGACAAGGTGCATGACATGTTTTTCCTGGGTTGTAATTTTGTCTACGGTGTTCAATTAGACACCAACACCCCGCCCCAAAAAAACTAAAAAAATAGTTTTAAAACTTTAAAAAATAAAGAATCTAAAACCTAAAAATTTTCTTTAAAGTTTTAAAATTTAAAATTTTCTCAGGGTTTTTCCAGCCCTGGGTACAAAGTCTGAAGCTCTGTCTGCGTGCATACGTAAGGTTACATCCAGTGGCTTCTTTCCCCCAAAACTGGAACCAAAATCAGGTGCAACTCCCCCACCCCCAAATTTTGGGCTGAGGTTCCCCCCAATTTTTGACTCAAGTTTTCCCCTCCATTTTGGGCTTCTTCCCCCTACCTCTAGAGAGGAAGTATTGTTAAAGGTGTAGACTGAAAATAGGGGAAAAGTGAAAAATAAAGAGAAGTTTTGTTAAGGGAGTAGTTGGCCCAGTGAAAAATAGGGAGAAAGTTTTGATTCACAACCTTAACAAAGCCCCCCCCCCTATTTTTCAATGGTGCGCCCATCAGGTAAATAGAAATAAAGCCCCTGGTTACATCCAGGGTTCCCAGCCGACCCAGGACCGACCGAGTATATTAGCGTCAGTGGCCAGATCCAGGAGACAATCGACTTGCTGACTGACAGTCAGTCCACTGGCCGGTAGACGAGCTCGTATGCTCGAGGTACGATCCCCCATCACAAGAGCCTCGTACGACTTGTAGTACGACTGTTTGCCGTGTCCCAACCGTAGCTCATCTCTGCAATAACAACATCAACTTCTAAGCCCCAATTACTGGGTGGGCAATCCCCATTCTCCTTCCCCATACTCCCTGATTCCATGTCCTTTCCCTACACTCTCTCATCTAGGTCAGCCGCAGCCGAGACTTCACATGGACTCTCCAGATATCCCTGTCCTCCATCAACGTGGCCAGTTCGTTGGTGTTTCTTGCGCCAGTATCTCTCTTCAGCGTGTCTATGTAATTGTTAATTGGTCGCCCTCTCACTTGATAGCCATGCTTTGGTTCCCAGAGTACAAGACTTTGGGTTATCAGCTCAGGATCACGATGGCAGTGACCAGCCAACTTTAATCTCCGAG
>Ga0209367_1011400_pt1 | contig 11795 bp, 9 predicted proteins | sample WorMetLIZISLAND2_FD_187412 | JGI IMG/M metagenome (GOLD analysis project Ga0209367, IMG submission 187412) | Marine gutless worms symbiont microbial communities from Max Planck institute for Marine Microbiology, Germany - Olavius geniculatus... ... | reverse complement strand
CGAACTATTTAAAAAGAAGTGTCTGCCTGTGTTGCTGTACGGCACTGAGACTTGTCCGATGAAAAAGTCACATATCGCTTCGTTGCAGTTTGTTGTCAACAGTTGTTTTGTCAAAATGTTTAATATTAGGTCGAAAGCTGTAATTGAAGAGTGTCAGTGTTATTTTAATTTTGATTTAGTATCTGATATAATAGCTAAGCGGACACATAAATTTTTAACCAGTTTTGACAACTCTGACAGTTTGTTGTGTTCTGTACTCCGTGTATGGACTTGATTATTTTGTTAGTTAAGTTTACCTTAGTTGTGTTTTTTATTATTTGCATTTAGCCTTCGTTTGTTTCTACCATGTTTATGGTGAATAAAGTTTCGTGTATTAATTCGCTTTTCTTATTGCTATGTGGACATCAGCGGCATCGTGGGTGGGTAGGATGTTGCAATTTTCTGACAAAATTCTGACAGACAACTGCAGACTTCTGACGGAGAAGATTAAGACTGCTCAGATTTTAAAATTTTTTCCATTAAATTTTCCCAAAATGGTGGTTTTCAGCCCCAAATTTTGTGCGTTATTGAACCAAATTTTTTTCACGACAAGTTTTTCCGACAGCTCAAAATTTAGAGCAGGGCCGCGGCAATTACCCCCCCCCCACTGCTCTGCGGTCTCTACGCCTCTGGCGATGCATGCTGCTGATAACGCCGCCCATGTTGTGCGTAGATGTACGCCGGCGCTGATGGCGGGGTACGGCGTCTGGTCGACGGTGTCGCATCCACTACCAAAGCATCGTCTCTGACGCCCGGCCACATCTCCGACTACCTCACGACGACCAGCAGCAGCAGCTCTGTCACCGGCTCAGCCGGTCGACTTGCGACGCCGTTCGGACCTACCGCCGCCGTCACCGTCACCGGCGCAGCATCAGCCGGCTCCGCGCCCGGACACTGTCGATGGGCGCACCAACATCATCATCATCATCAGCATCATCATCATCAGCAGCAACAGCAGCAGCAGGCATACCCGGAGGCGGGCGCGCTGGTCGACGCTGACAACGTCGAGGACTTTGCTCTGATGGCGAGTCTCGTCTCAGCAACCGGCGGCTCCAGCGCCTGTGCTGACGACCTCCTGCTCAAAGGAGGTCCCCAATGATTGACTGATGGATTGACTGGCTGCAGCCGACTTTGTTCATCATACATATTATACACGATGTTCCAATTTTGAAAAGCAATAGCGTATTTAGTGGGCAACCTGGGCGTCGAAAATTTGCACAGTTTTGATAACTTAAACGTCAGAATTTGTGTATAATGTTAACAATAAGGCTTCAGGTTTTTGGAAGGCGAGGCCCCTTCTCCTTTTCTTAAAATTATTCTGAATCCGCCACTGTAAAAAGGCACTCTTTTTCCTTCTGCAGCTAGACAGTTTTTCGTCGGTAAAGTAAACTAGGTGAAGTTTTTGTTGTGTGACTGAGTTATGCCTTTTTTATTTGAACGCCGTGTACATTGTGCTTATTTTATTGTGACAGAAAATCTGAACGATGTTAACGGTCATTAACGTGCAAAAGGGTAAATTGTGCGTATCAAACAAAATGCAGCGGCTGAAATCACCAGCAGAAAACAGCGGTTATTCTGTTACTTTTGGTTTTTTGAGTTAACGTTTTCTTAGATGTTTCGTTTTTGTAATTACTGTGTTTCATTTTGCGTTGTAACAATACGCTGTTCACTGCTATTGAGTATTGTGCAGTTAAGCCTATACTGATAATTTTGCTCATGCACAAAGAGCCTTTAGCAGTTGGCGCCAGTAGCTCTCCAAATAAACCAGGGAGCCTCACCGGCGTGGGCAGAGCTCTAACATTCTGCGACATTTAATGGCTGCTGTTTGGTATATGTGAGCTACAGATTTAATGTATTTGTTGCTAATTCGTGTATAATGGGTGCAGTAGCCTACTGCTGAACAGTTTAGTTCATCTTCTTGTCCCATATGTCTTGTAAATTGTAATATATTGTCACCTTCTGTGAAGAGCTTATGATAGATAATCATAATCACCATTGCACCATTGCAGCTTTTTCTGCTGTTGGCAGCGGCTTCGTGGGTTGAAAAGGGGAAAAGTTGCAATTTTCCAATAGACAACTGCGAATTTCCAACAGAGGAGATTATGGGTGTTTTGTAGTGGGGGATTGAGGGCTCCAAACTTAAATTTTTGAAAGAAATATGTTAACAAAGTGCTAAAATTTAGGGACCTTCTGACGCGCCTACAATTACAATTTTGCACTATATAACGTTGAGTGTTTTTTCTGCCGCGTCTTGTTTGCGGAAATGTCTCTACTAGTGTGCTTTGTTTATAGCCTAAGCGTTTTTACGCGCGAAAGCAGCTACTGCTTTCAGCGCGTCTTAGCCATCGCAATTCTGTCCGGCTGTCCGTCCATCTGTCTGTTTGTCTGTCACAAGGGTGGATCAGTCAAAAACGGTGGGATCACCTGGGATCACTAGGATCACCAAATCTTGACCATCGGCTGTTTGGAAGACTCTAGTTTCAGGAACCGTGAAGCTTTTCCATTAATTCGAAGGGTGTCACCTCGAACGAGGGCGCTAAATAAGAGGGGAGTGGGCAAAATTTGCGATTTTTGGCCAATAAGTCGCTGTATCTCAGTAACGGTGCGAAATAGGGCCTAGGTTACTATTAATCACTAATAGGAAATCGTACACTGGCTCTCGATTGGCGCCGAATTCAATGACCTTGAATGACCTTGAACGCCAAAATAGGGGGTTTTATGGATTTTTTGGCGATTTTCGGCTGCGACACAAGTCTACGTCATTCACAAGGTGGCGCCACGGAACTATCGTTATGCGATCAAAATAGAGAATTTGGTATTTGTATATTAACTTAGCGTGAATATCCCAGTTTTCAGCTAAACTACTGAACCGGAACTGCTATAGGCTTTCGCGCGTCTCGTGAGCATTAACTCAAATTTCTTGTTTAATATCGAGCTACGTTTCTAAACTGTTCTACCTTGCATGTACGTCTGTCAGTCGTCCGTTAAGTCAGTAGACAGCTGCTCTGTGTCACTGTATGTTATCACGTTCGGTGTATTGAACTGTCCTGTAGAACGTCAACTGACCATAGATATGCAAATGCCGAGTAATTCTTTATAAAACTGAAACGGGACCAGGACCATGGTGTTGCGTTGATATCGATGACTGTGTATGAGCCATAAGTTAAGTTGTTTGGTATAATATTCAGAAAAAGAAAGATGGTTTGGTTTAAAGCAGTGGTGCACAATGTTGGGCACATCCGACTACTGTGGGTTGCTGTTCAGCCCATGACGTCAAAGATGAACACAAAAAATATGACACATGAAATTATATGCTTTGCAAATTATTTACTTACTGTCTCACTTGCTTTTCGAATTTGTGTTAACGGGTAAAATTTGTTTCAGATCTTCAAATTCAGACAGAAGAGTCGTTTAGCTCGATGTCTGCTGTTTGTCGACATTAGGCCTAATGTTAACAGTATTTTGGATCTTAGTTATTTATTTCAACACAAGCAGAGAAAAGCATAAAATCATTCTGGCACGTGCTGACTTTAAAACCGTGCTGCTCGCAAAGGTTGTGCACCCAATGCTGATTAAAAGGCAGCAGAGCGGACGTGTCGTTGTTGCTTGAACTAGTCCGATGTGAGCAGCCGTAATGGTTTTTGTACAGTTTGTTTGTCTGAATGAACGGTGCGGTACAGTCCCGTGATCGTGCGTGGCAGTTTGTTTTCAGTGCTTAATTTTATAGAAAAAAAGTGGCGGTATGTCTGTGGACGCTGAAGTTGTCGAGAGCATGGGAATGGCAGGTGTTCACCCCTTCCAGGAAATCCCCTCGGGGATTTGAAGGGAGTATCGTCCGCTCTCTTTCAACATGCTCCGAGTCAGTCTGAGCCGAAAACGAGTTTGGGTACATTTTGCGCTTGAGAAACGCATCGAGTCACAGCAATTTGGTATATAGTTTTGTGACATTTGAACCTCACACAATAATGCACAGCGTATATACTGCGGCCGCCGTTGTCACAACAAGAACTGTCAGCCCGCCCGTAAAGCGTACCGCCTCCTGAATAAGTGCCGATGGGCCGAACTGGACATTACCGACACAGGTTAAGCGCTGTTTGTGTCCCGTGTGACAGCAGTGACTGTGATGACGACGCTGGTGACATTGATACAGATGCTGATCAGTAACTCTTTTATGCTCATATTGCTGGTTTTTTGTCACGTACTGCAGGTGTTGTTACTTACTCTCGTCTTGTCAGCGTTAGGATCTTGTGTACATAGGCCTACCACACTTCCATGCAGAATAACATTCGTCAGGCGCTTGTTGTGACGTCAGTAAAGTAATGAGACTACTTCCGTACTCGTTGTACGCTAGAAAAATGTAGGCCCTATTATATTTTATTATATTTTATCTATTTTTTAAGTTTTGAGGTATTGTTATCAGTTAATCACACAGCGCTGCCGCAACACAGTAATAGGCCTAGTACATTTACCTCGAGGCTTAAATCCATCGTCAATTAGTCACCCACCGCTGACTGAAAATTCTGAAATCCGCAATTAATTTGCCCGAGAGCTTACGCCTGTTGATATAATGGTAAATTGTTTAATTTTTTAACGTGTACGACATGTGTAAAATGGTTAATTTATGCTACCTCATTTTGTTCCGTCTTGCTAGTTGTATAGTTTGCAATTTTGTTATTTTTGACTGTAATTTTGTGAATCTTTGTTTTCATTTTTCAGTGGATAGTGTCCGTATTTCATAGTCCGTGAAGACCATAATGTTGAAATTGCTTAATTTATTTTTCATTTAAATAATACTTTGCAGATGTATTGTAAATACCATGTACAGAAATTGAATTATATACGTATATGCATGTTATTAATTTGCATTTACTGTAAGTCTAACACGTTTAACCACATTGTTATATTATGCAGTGTTTAATAACACATTCTGCCCATTTGATGTTTTAGCCTGGTTGTTTCACTCAACGACTTTAGCCGTTAGGACACAGAACTTGCTTTCCTGTATGATACTGTGCATTATAGCTGATTCTGATATATGTTACTGTTTTGTTTTACATGTATGTTTTTCAGTAATTGCATAGTGAGCTGACGCTCTGTCATAAAATTATTATGAAGGGCATCCAGCGTGTACTAAATAATCCGCTTTGGTGACAGTCCTGAAAAAGAACTGTTGGTTACCCGTTTAACTCGCAGTTAACTAAAAACTAACTGGTTAAACAAAACCCAGTAGGCCTACTGGCAGTTTTTTAGTAGTTGAATTTTTTTTGTCGTCAGTCACTTATTTTAGTTGAAAACCTCCAAAAATCGTCCCAATATCGCTAGCCATAGTAATTTAACAGCAGTGAAAACATTATTAACGATTTGTGCTATTTGCACAGAAAATGCGGTGAAGTTCTAGCCATGTGTTAGTGTATGTGTACTTTTTTGCATTCATGCATGCATAGTCATTTTTTGGCTGAGAGGTCAAAGTTGTAAATAATTTTTGCATCATTTAATGTTTTCTTTGTAACGTGTAAAACTGTCGTTCTTGCGTTCAGCTCGGTAACTGCTGGCCTGTTGCTGATTGCCCTTTTTCTGCTTATAACTCGCATTTTTGTATCATTTTTTTCTGCACTGAATTTGCTAGTTTAGCATTTTAGGCTCAAAATGTCGTCGTCGATACTGTGTTTTGCTACGCTATGTCATCGTTGCTTATCAATGAACGAGTTGTGAGCTCAAGACGGTGCTGCTGTAATGACTGTAATACACTGTGTCTGGAAAAAAGTAACCCCCTGGACATCGTACAACAGAAATGTCCAGTTTGAACAAATCTGGAAAAAATTAATGTGCACAATCTTTAATGAATTGTTAAAACGATCACCGAATTTTGTTGAAAAACATTATTTCTTACCGGAGTTTTGATTTGTTGAATATCGATAACAAAATATCTCCATTACCAGTATGGCATTACACAAGTAAACCCTTCTGTTAATGTACTTTTTCGTAACTCCAACAAACAACATCTGATTCTAACAAAATTTTATGTCAACAATGCACCATTTATTGGCAATCAAAGTGTCAAATTTCAGATAAAAATCTGCCGAAGCAAACAATAGTTACAACAGCTTTTGTGAGGTCACGCTAAAACACTTCAATTTCAGGTCTTTGTGTCTGACGTCATCCACAAGAACCTGAAAGTAAAGTGTTTTGGGGTGACCTTACCACAGCCGCTGTAGCTATTGTTTGCCTTGGCATATTTAGCTGAAATTTGGCACTTTGGTTGCGAATACATGGTGCATTGTTGACGTAAAATTTTGCTAGAATTAGATGTTGTTTGATGGAGTTACGAAAATGTTCATGAACAGAAAGGTTTACTTTTGTAATGCCATATTGATAACAGAGATATTTTGTTATCGATATTTAACAATTAATAACTCTGGCAAGAAATAATATTTTTTAACGAAATTTGGCATTCCCTTTAGCAATTAATTAGAAATTATGTGTGCGAAATCTTACTCGGATTCGTTCAGATTTAACATTTTTATTGTACGATGTCTAGGGGGTTACTTTTTTCCGGATAGTGTATATACACTGTGTCCCAAAAAAATCCCAAACATTTTCAATTGTAATGTTAAGAAGGATTATCAGATTTTAATAATTGGTACGAATATTTCTGAGAAAGCTGGCCAGCAAACGGCCATTCATTTTCCCACCTCATTTAATATCTGTTTCTGCACTACCTGGGGAAATCGGAACCAATGAAATACCGTTATTACTTTTTTATGCAATGCGGTATGATTACTTAATCAACATAAGACATAAAAACACATTTTCTTCACATTGCTGACTTTTTGGCTGACATTTTATCCAGTTGTCCATTTTTCAACTGTCTACAGTAAAACTGCTTGAAGTGGCGGCCCATTTATACGAACATAAGCACGGACATGCTTTCTCTATTTATTGACATCAGTATCGATTATGTTCTGCTTTAGACCAATCCAGGCTTTTTCAGTCCTTTTTGAATTCATAAACATTTCTGAACGTCATCTGGTAGAAACACTGCTGCATGGCAGTCAAATTTTTGCAACAGACCGGCTGTTGGGGCCCACAGATCTGGATAGATGAAATTTATTGACGTTTTTTCATTCACTTCAACACGTATTATTGTCTGCTTTCTCCAGGTAGTGCAGAAGCAAACGTTGGGTGAAGTGGGAACTTAAAAAATGATTAATAGCCAATTGTATCAGAAGATTCTTGCCAAAAGTTATCAAAATCTGTTGATCTTTCTTCGAATTACAGTCGATAATGTCAGAGATGTTTTTCAGGTTTTCTGTTTATTTCAAGGTATATTTCGCTTGATCTGATTTCCCTAGGCAGTGCAGAAGCAGACATTGGGTAAGGTGAGAAACTGAATGGTCATTTGATGGCAAGTTGTGTCTGGAATATTCCTACCAAAAAATTATCGAAATTTGATTACTGGTTTACAAATGACAATCGAAAATGTTGGGGGATGTTTTTGGGAACACAGTGTACATATCTGTTGTTATAGCGGTGTTTTAGAGTCCCAGAAAAATATTTCCTTGACTGTAATGTAAGTTAATGCAGACTGAACAGCATACACTGTGTTCCAAAAAAGCATCCTTGACATTTTCGACTGTAACTTGAAAACCAATTATCAGATTTTGATAATTTTTGGTACGAATATTCCTGATGCAACTTGCCATCAAATGATTATTCAGATTCCCACCGCACCCAACGTTTGTTTCTGCACTACCTGGGGAAAACACAACCAGTGAAATATTACTTTTTATCCAATGTGATATGTTTGCTTAATTAACATAACGCGTAAAACATTTTGTTTACATTTCTGACACTTTGGATGACATTTCATCCAGTTGTCTATTTTTACGCGTAACAGCAGCACAGCAGCTACTGCTGTAGCGCGTCTTAGCCATCGCAATTCTGTCCGTCCGTCCGTCTGTCTGTCACACGGGTGAATCAGTCAAAAACTGTGCAAGCTACGATCACAAAATCTTCACCGTCAGCTGCCTGGAAGACTCTAGTTTCAGGAACCGTAAAGCTTTTCCATAAAATTTATTCGAAGGGGGTCACCCCGAACGAGGGCGTTAAATGAGAGGGCGTAAGCAAAATTTGCTATATCCAGCCGATCTGCTTTCCCTAGGTAGTGCAGAAGCATACACTAGGTGAGGTGGGAAACTGAACGGTCGTTGGATGGCAAGTTGTGTCAGGAATATTCTTTTTCTTACCAAAAATTATCAAAATTTGATTGTTTTTCAAGTTACAGTCGAAAATGTCGGAGATGCATTTTGAGACACAGTATAGTTGTAAATTTTACTGTTCAATTTGACTGTTGAATGTAACTCAGTTTACTTTTATTAGTCTTACACTTTGTACCGTTATGGAGTTGTGTAGTTGTAAGAGGAAGACGATAAGTTCCTACACGTTGTCGTACATTTTGTCCACTGTAAATACTCACGAAGGCCGTATTATGTTTCTGCAGTTCTGCTGGAGTGCCGGTTTACAGCTAAGAAATGAAGTCATTAAAATGTTTTATTTTATGTACAGATTCCCACTAACGCGAAATTTGCTGTGCTATTTTGAGATTGAGTCACGACGCTCTGTATAGAAGTTTCTGACCAACTGACTGCTTGTTGTATTGTTGAAACTGCAGCCGTCGCCGCATACGGTATTCGGGACCCACAATCATGTTGTTCTAAAGTAGACGTCGCCGTTTTAATTATTCAAGCGCTAGCGCTGTAGTAAACTCGTCCTGTGTGTCTTGTCTTGCTCAGCCGGTAGCTCGGTGATCGGCAGGCAGGTCGCTCCATCAGTGCGGCCTCATTGTTAGTGTAGCTAGTAGGCCTATAGCAGTGTTTGAATTGTGAAAAAAAATAGTTGGGGTTGAACTTTTTAACGGTCAAAGCCCGACCAAAATTGTGATGCAAATCGTATGTACAGGGTGGGCCATAAAAACGTGGCACTTTACTTTTGTCCATATCTTTACCAATTATTGACCGATTTCAATAACTTTTTTCACTGGCACACTCTGCGGACAATTTGCAATAATGTGATTATTATATATCCAACTACACCGTAAATGCGTCTTTACACTACCTTGTGAAACATAAATGTAAGAAAACCTAATGATAATGAAAAAAACTCTTCATACCAACATTGCGGTAAGTGATCCGTACGACACAAGACTGTGTTAGACCCACATAGTCTAGTGTCATACCGATCATTCACCGCAATGTTGATCTGAGGTGTTTTTTTTTCAATTTTACCAAAATGTTTGTTTGTTATTATCGTTATACATGCATATTTCATTCATATATATACACTTGTGTCTGAAAAAAGTAACCCCTTAGAGATTGTACAATAAAAATGTCAAATCTGAACGAATCATAATAACGTTTCGTACACTTGATTCCCAATAAAATGCTAAAGTGATCACCGACTTTCGTTGAAAAATATTACTTCTCAGCGGAGTTATTGATTGTTGAATATCGATAACAAAACATCTCCGTTACCAATATTGCGTTACACAAGTAAACCCCTCTGCTAGTGTACATTTGCATAACTCCAACAAACAACAGCTGATTTTAACAAAATTCTACGTCAGCAGTGCATTATTTAATGTCAATCAGTAATAAATTTCAGTGAAATCTGCCAAAGCAAACAATAGCTATAGCGGCTTTTGTGAGGTCACCCCAAAACACTTCAGTTTCAGGTGCTTGTGGATAACGTTAGGCCTAAACGAAAGATCTAAAAATAAGTGTTTTGGGATGTCTTCACAAAAGCCGCTGCAACTACTGTTTGCTTTGGCAGATTTAACTTAAATTTGGCACTTTGATTGCCAATAAATGGTGCATTGATGACGTACAATTTTGCCAGAATCAAATGTTGTTTGTTGGAGTTACGCAACTGTATAGTAACAAAGGGGTTTGCTTGTCTAACGCTATATTGGTAACGGCGATATTTTGTTATCGGTTTACAACAATTAATAACTCCGCTAATTAATGACATTTTTAAACAAAATTTGGCCATCGCTTCAGCAATTTACTGGGAATTAAGTGTATAAAACTTTATTTAGATTCGTTCAGATTTGACATTTCCACTGTACGATGCCTAAGGGGGTTATATTTTCCGGACACAGTGTAGTATATAGCTGACACCCCAGTACATAATTTGACAGTGCAAGAGATGTTAGGAAAATAGTTACCCCCCGGCAATTCAAACACTGGCCTATAGACGATGGTTTTATATACATGCCAGTTATTGCAGACATACATTGTACATACATGTATGCAACTGACGGACCAATAAATAAATACAGGGCATTGTTGATGACCGGTGTTAAATGTAAACACCGAAAGTGACTTATAGATTGCTGAGATTCTGAGATATTGGCGAACTGTATCAGAACAGTACACGAGTTTAGTTCACCAGACTGAAGCTTAATGGTTTGAAAGACGCCACAACAATATTGTTCAACTTTACAAGAAAATTTAATGCTAATAATTACAACCAATACTGAAAACATAATCCAGTAAGTTAGTAAAAAGTAGAGCTGGTAATAATTAACACTTTTTGATAGTTAGGCCTATCTTTACAAAATTTACGCATTAATTAATCACTGACTTCAACTGAAATATAATAAAGTTATTGCCAAAGAACGCATGTTTTTGTTTAACAATTTTTTAGCTACTGCACTAAAAGTTCTCACAAATGCACTGAAACACAAAACTAAAAATGTTCTCTGGCAAAACAGATGATTGTGATTATTTTAGATGCTTACGATGAAATCATTGTATCTACTTCATATCGTTTTATTGACGTGAATTTAATCGAAATTTTAACAACTAAATTTTTATTAACCACTAAAAATTTTAACGATTGCCCGTATGATTAGTTGTTAATTTCCACAGCTTGGTAAAAAGTTGTAAAATAACTACAACTGCTACCTGCCATACTTAGTCAGTTAAGAGTCCTGAGTAAGAGTTCACCTTCTAGCAGTAGAACCATAGAGGACAGAACAAGCAAATTTTCTGACATTAGTATTTCACACGGTAGTGTAGCAACACGTCTGAGCCGTGATGGGATTTTAACAACATTGTATTGCAAATCAACCAGAGAGTATACCAATGAAATGAAGAAGTGTTGAAAAATATGCCAAAAACTCAGACGCTAACTTTCTTGACTGTAGAAGAAGTGGAATTACTTTTGTGTCCTTGTCTTAGGACTTAACGCCACGCTATAGTTAATTCGTCCTTCGTCCTTCCTTCAAGGCTTTGATCACAAAGTTCACGTTTATTGATAGTTGACTATATATTTCACTTCCAAGAATGACATAAAATGTATGTTTAATACGTAAACAGCTTACAACATACATACATGTAACATGTACGCCTCTACAGAACACACTGCTGACATTACTGGTTAACATGTACAACTGGAAAGCAGCAATTTAAAACGCATCATTCATGGCAGTGACGAGCATGGCCTGAGAAACTGCTGGACACTCTCAATGTAAACAAGACAAGCTAGAAGAAATCATCGATCAGACAACAATGCGCAATAACAACCTCATGTATGCCACTGTAACGCACGCCTGAATTACAAATAAATAGAATGACATGCGACAACATTATATACGTGACAGGTTTTTGACTCACTTCGAATTGCAAACTAACTACACAGAGTAGCTACCAGTAACAAGAAGCTAATTTGATACCATGGGCGGCGCTATGAATCTG
>Ga0209367_1011399_pt1 | contig 11795 bp, 6 predicted proteins | sample WorMetLIZISLAND2_FD_187412 | JGI IMG/M metagenome (GOLD analysis project Ga0209367, IMG submission 187412) | Marine gutless worms symbiont microbial communities from Max Planck institute for Marine Microbiology, Germany - Olavius geniculatus... ... | reverse complement strand
CACAGGTGAACGCGCCCCGCCTTAACCCCAGCCAGATAGGCCGGTACTCGATTTACCTACCCCGGAGGGATGGAAGGCTGAGTTGACCTAGGCGGCTGGTTACATATATCGAGATGGTTTACCTGCGCACAGAGTCACCCATCGCAGTATTAACCGGGCCCGGCGTACAGTAACTTCGTTGATCGGATCAAACGCGTTACCACTACACCACGCATCTTCGCAAGTCGTGGCTGTAAGGTCTAATATGGCGCTGTGAATCCAACTGACTAATTAATTAATGCATTGATTAACCTTAATTCTTCTAAATTAGTTGTACTCATGATGGTAGGCCTAATCAGTTTACACAGACAGTAGTAACAAGCAAAAACATACGTAGAAGCCAAAGCCAGCCAGTTTCAAGGCAGCTTCAATTGCGAAAACGCAAGTCAAGAAGACGTTGAGATATTGCAGAACGTTCGCATAAGCTTCCGGCATGTCGGAAAACTACAATAATTACAGTACACAATTAAAAGATCAAACATTTAAAATGTCTACCCTCTGTACGCACATGCGAAAAAAAACTTTTGTCCTCATTGACTTCAGTTTTGTGCGTGTTCGATCAACTTAGGAGATGGTAACAGGACACTTCGCCCCCAGCACGTTTCACCCCTAACCTGGACGTTTCGACATCAAGACGTTTTACTCCTTTGCTGACCGTTCGCTTTCGCCCACAAAAAAACAGCGGACGATGGCCGAGACGAACTCGTTGCTTGACAGGACAGCTCGACGTGCAACTGACGCAGCATAAATTTATTTAATGCAATAAAAGACGTAAACCACCTATTCCTGATAATGTTTTTTTCAGTAGCCTAGGCCTCTGTAGAATTTCAAGCATACAAAGCATCCTACTATTTTAAATAAATAAACAAGTCATATATTGGTATTTTACTGAGTAGGCTATAGGGTAGTCTTGCTATTCCAGTTCCAGCCAATTGATCAACATATAGAAACCGTACAATAGTCCTATGCTGAGCTCTTATTCTCATGTTAGACGTTAACTCTAAATGATAAGCGAAGGCTAGCTGTTGCGTCAGCAGTTCAAACGTACCTTCATCATAAGCACGACAGTGTTAAGTCCTATCATAAGCAGAATGAAATACTCGAACGCCTTTGACGTGATGAGCGTCCATACTTTATGCCGGAACGAATGTTTGGTTCTCGGCATGAACCGGTCCAACGGCCGAGCATTTAATACGAACTCAATACACTGCTTCTAAAAAATCACAAAATCATTGCAGCATTAACTCGCACAAATTTGTTCTGTGAATTCGCAAATCGACAACGATTAACAAGAGCCCAGCTGTCGCTAGGAAGGGCCGACTGTACGCGGGTGTCAGAAGGCCAGCAAATGATTTTCGTGTCATGTTAAACGGCTTATGCGACTTCCTATTGCTCAATAGAAACTTTGGCCCTATCTCTCACCGTTTATGAGATAGGCCTATACGAAGCACCGTTTACTCGCAATATCGCATATTGACCTTTAATTAAAGCCATCCAAAGCGATGATTTCGTGTCATTTGGGTTTACTTGTTATAGGCTAACAAACTGCGCAACTTGATTTTAGCTTCATAATTAACTCAGTTCAACTCTTGGTCTACTGTAGGTTCAGCTGATCCGAGATCATGAACCATGGTGCAACGCGCCCTTATGAAGTAGTAACGGTGTTTACACGATGAAGCAAACATGAAGCAAATGCATTGAATATACACGTACACGACGTGTGCTCTAAGTTTACTTTGTGTTTGCTTCATGTTTGCTTCATCGTTTAAACACCCCATAACTGTGCAGTTAAATTAACACTGCCACTGACGCACTTGGTTACGGTCAAGATTATACGCGGTGAACAGTTCGTCGTCGCCATGTTCTTTGAAGGTGACGACAATCAACGCGACGAAGATATTAAGGAAGAAGAACGGAAAGACGATGAAGTAGATGACGTAAAAGATGGCGGCGTTCTTGTTCTCTCCTGACTTCGGACCTCGTCGCTCTATCGTAGTATCCATCGTCATTCTCAGCAACCTGTAAAGGTTAAGAAAAAAAGAAAGGTCCCAGGCGGTACTTGCTAGAGCTCTCTTTACATAAATAAATGAATATGTCAATTTGTATAGCGCCCAATTAGAGAAGACCTCAAGAGCGCTCGCAGCCAAATAAATGAGTTTTAAGTTTTTTCGCGTTTTTTACATGAGTCGGGCTAATTACCAGAACGGTCTAAAAGCGCTTTCAATCTCGAAAGTGGCGGCTGATTGGCATGAGCTAATGATACCGCAGCGCACTATGCGGCTATCCATGGGCCGCGTCATCGAACAGTTGGACCCACGGTGCAGCTAGCAGACATACCACCGCCCCAATTAACCACATTAGGCCTTTACCCTGTAGCCCGTAAGCACTATTCATTTCCCTTCCCACTGAGGATTGGAGGCTGAGTTGACCTGTGCCACATCATCCCAGATATCACGCCGTCACATTCCAGTGATGCAAAAGCAAGATTCTAAGAATTAAGTTCATCAACGACAATCTTAAAATCGACGATGTAAGAGTTTTACCTATCCATCTGTCATTTCTTTTTCCTATAGACTGGCTCGAACTCAAAAACTAGGCCTATAAAAGGCGCCGAAAAACAAAAATTAATGGAAAATCTGAACGTTCGATTCCCAAAGCAGAAGTAACCGGTGTGCTAATTTTCAGAAAGCCTACTGTTCAAAATGGTAAAGATCAGGGTTATGGTAAAAATTGCGCAGCTGTACACACTACACAAATAGCCGTACAATATATCGGCACTGGAACGACACATTTTACGCGCGAGAGCTAGATAGATAGACGGTAATCCGTATGTCCGTCCGTCCGTCGATCTGTCCGTCTGTCTGTCTGTCACGACCCGGTACCGTTTCAAGACCAGTTGAGATAGAGACTTCGGGTTTTCACCATATGATAGCTTAGTGTCTCTAGTATTTTGTGACAAAATTTCATGCCACTGGGTGAAAGGAGTCCTTACGAACGAAAGGCGAAAAGAGACACCCCTCCTAAAAAGTCGTTATTTAACCGCTATTGGCTCGTCTAACGTAAAAATGGTTGCAGATAGGCACATACATGCTGCTTATTATAACAAGCACTGGCAACGAGCTTCTTAGAAATGTTAACATTGATAACCTTAAATGACCTTAAACCCCTAAAATAAAGAGTTTTAGTAAATTTTTCGCGATTTTGGGCTGCGACACGCATTTCGAGAGTGAATAAAGCCGAAATGGCTGGAGATAGACCAAGACAACCTGCGTATGAAATTTTCAGCATTGAATGTAAATTTTAGCAGTTCAAGTCCGGACCCTCTAGATTCAAACAGGCCTGCGCACGCGGGTGTCAAAAAGCTATCTATCTATCTACTATTATTATTATTATTATTTATCCGCTGTTGTTTTGTCTAGCGTGAAAATGGTTGCAGATAGGCACGGACATGGTGCTTATCATAACAAGCACTGGCGACGAGCTTCTTAGAAATGTCAACATCGATGACCTTGAATGACCTTGAACTTTAAAAATATTAATTTTAAGTGTTTTTTGGCCATTTTTGGCTGGAAAAGAGTGAATTGCGATGAAATGGATGGAGATAGACCAAGATTACCTGCGAACAGGAACTGCCATAGGCTCTCGCGCGTCTCATGAGCGTTAGATCTTAGATATGTGAACTGTGCAATTAACTAATTCAAAGAAAAACATTATTATGGACAAATTTCATCGCATTAAGCACTAGTCACATTTCAGCTGGCAATATTAGGCAAAATTTACTTCAAACAAAATAAACTAAAAGCACATATTGATCAACATCGACAAGGTATAATAAGTTATAGCAAATTTTTCGAAATACAGCCTTTAATGTATTGTTTAAATGTAACCTACTTCAAGGAATTCGTTATAACTTATTTTTAACTTACGAGTCTGTTCAAAGACGAGTTATAAATAATATTCGAGAATCGAGATCATACTGCGGCCAGTTATCGCGCGTCTGAACGGTGAATAGCGTCAACAGAGCGATGGCGACATGGTCGAAGTTGAGCGTTGCCAGAGTCCACAGTCTCGCAGTGACGATCGGAGGTTTTTGATCGTAGTCGATGTATTCGCCTCTGACAGAAACGTAGCGCAACATTACGATTTACCATTACGTTCAATAAAAGTTTAAAAAGTTAAAAACCATGACATAGCTCTTTACGAGAGGACCTTCTCAGAGCTACAGAGGCTACAGAGCGTCACCTGCTGTAGGGATTCACCCACCTGCCACTCGTCACAAATAAGCGCGCCCTGCTTTAACCTCAGCCAGATAGGCTAGTACTCGATTTACCGACTCCAGAGAGATGAAAGGTTGAGTTGATTTTGGTATTGGTTATTATACAGTATACATGTATATAGATGGTTTACAATATGCACTATATAAATTTACATTTTACTTACTTACTCACTTACCGAACTTACTTACTAACCTGTGCGTCGACAATCACCGACAAAGGTCGAACCCTCGACCTTTCGATCGTAGGTCTTAGTATATAACCCTACCGTTACACTACCAAGCCATCTGATTTACTTATTTATTTATCAAAAGTAAAAGAACGACAGTTAACACAAATAAACACATCACGCAGTCCGTTCGCTGCGACAGTATGACCCTCTTGTCAGCTGTCAACATTTTTTTCACTAACACACTTGAGGCATTCATACTATAAAGCGGCAATTAAAGAGCCCAACGAATTTTATAAACTGCACTGAGCGATCACTGAAAATGATTAGTAGTTTACTTGCAGTCGTCTTCAGTTTCCTTTGTCAGATCGTTGCACGCGAAGAACGTTCCTTCGAACAGCTGAACGCCGATGACGGCGAAGATGAACTGAAACAGCACGTAGATTATCATAATGACCAGGATGTTCTTAGTTTTCACGATGTTTTCATCATGTTCTTATTACGTTCTTATTATGTCCTTGTGATGTTTTTAGAATGCTTTTATGATATACTCAGGATGTTTTCAAAATGTTCTTACGATGTTCTCATCATGTTCTTGTTCTTATCTTGTTCTCGTGATGTTCTTATGATGTCCTTTTGTTCTCATATTAACCAAGATGTTCTTATAATGTTGTTCACGGTGTTCTCATCATGTTCTTACAATGTTCTTATGATGTTCTTAGGATGTTTTTAAGATGTTCTTACGATGTTTTCATAATGACCAGGATGTTCTTGACGGCGTTGAAGAGACAGTCAAACACAGCCTGCCGACGTCAACGCAACATCACCGGAGTTAATTCGATAGGACGCAAAGCAAATTCCTGTGCTTCGGTTGCAGCCGGCAAAAAAGTAGGGACGGGAGAGAAAGAGAGCGATTTTTTAATATAGTTTGCTTGTTTTATATCATAACATGTCATAACAACTCATAAAAAATGAGTTAAATGACACATCAAATAGTAGCCCTGAGAACTTAAGCAAAGTTACTGCAGCATTACAGACCGACCAGATGCGAACACCATTTTCAGTAAAACTTTGAAAGCAAACTACACCGTGTCTCAGAAAAAAACAGTCAAAATTGTTTTCGTCATAACTTTATCAACTTTTTACTAACTTTAATAATTTTCGGCAGGTTGACGGCTAAGACAACGAAATTATGTAAGGTGCACTTATTTTTCACTTCACTTAATTTATGTCATTGCACTACCATGTGAAACATAGATATCCAAATTGATGCATAATGCCGAGTTGTTGTCTCAAGTAAACGCTTTAACAAATTAATTGAACACAAAATACACAAAAATGTACATTATTTGACAGAATTATAAGTTTGTATACCTGGTAACAACTCGCTTGCAAATTGAAATTTATGCCAAAGTGTGCTCCGTATACAAAGACGCAATGGCAGGTGAAACGCCAATGGCTGATAGCAGAATCAACGATCGACTGCTCAAATGCATTCACTCATCGATTAGGCGTGTTTTAAGCTCATCAGTCAGTTATTTTGTTGTCTGCTGTTTTCAGCATAAAATATTTAATACCTCAAAATTATTAAACCACGTTGCACCTTTTGTCGAATTAATGATGCAAAGGTGAGCCATCTGATAAAATAATCGCCGCGTAATGTAACAATTTGGAGCATCTGTGTTTCACACGGTAGTGCGTTGACATAAATTAGGTAAGGTGGTGAGTGAGTGCACCGTACATAATAATATCGTCTTGGCCATCTTTGTGCCAAAAATTATCGAACTTGGTAAAAATTTGACAAAGTTATGCCAAAAATTGGCTGTTTTTCGAGACACGGTGTATAAACTGCACTAATATGTTTGGAGGTCCAATAAAAATTTTACGGACCCAGATTTTTCTAAAGACAGACGGAAACAAGACGCACAAATTTTTTTAAGGCTTAACCTACGTTCACGCCGTTCAAAAAAAGCCAGAAACAAAAGTAAAGCTCAAAAACGCGAATTTGTAGGATTTGTACGCATTCTGGTGGAAGTTTCATGAGAAACCGACCACTCTCGACTGAGGCTTATAAATACGAAACATCTTGGCAATAAACACCGTAAACTCGGGTGATAAAAATTGTCAAACAAAGTCACGGAGAAAATACCTTGAGTTTTGGCAGCTTGTTGATGGTCTTGAGCGGTCTCAGAACACGCAAGATGCGTAGCGACTTAACCGTGTTCAAATCGCTGCCGTCTGACGTGCCGTCTCTGACAAAATCGCGTTGCATATCCCGTCAGACATTCGTTCAAAAGAAACCACGAACTGCAAACTATAGCATCATTTTAGTGAACTCAGCCTTTCATCCTTCCGGAGTAGATAAGTCGAGTACCGGCCGGTCTGGCTGGGGTTGAGGCGCAACGCGTTCACCTCAGTCACTTGCGTCGGGTAATAGATAACACTTGTGTGTGATCCCATATGGCAGGTGACGCTCCGTACCTTTGAGATGGCTTTTCCATAAAGAGCTACACTCTTTAATTTTTTAAAACCACAAAATGTTATTAAACGCTCAGCTGAACAGCTTAATTGCGACGCCACAGAACCTGCATGCGTGGTCTGTTCAAAATTTAAATACACGTTCTATACTAATCATGCAGGCGTGAGGCGTTCGATGTTGAATTATATTATCGATAACTTTTTCATTCAAAATAACGTCAAAATTTAAAGCGGCATTTTGCAAGTTTTGCATTCCCAAGAAAAAAATCGCAGCTCAGTTTCAAAATTACACTAAAATGATGCTAACATGTAAATTACTGCAAAGATGGCGAAGACGACGACAACTGCATCCAAGAGATTCCACGGATCTCGGAAATACGAACCGGAATGAAGTATCAAACCCATGTCCAGTATCTGCGCAGCAAACGATAGGCTACAGCGTTTCAACAATGTCCGAAGAGTCCAAACAGAATTTTGTTCATCTGTGGCTAAAACAATATAGGCCTACTACGTAAAAAGGCCAAACCAGCAGTAAAATGTGAGGCATAATCAATAAACAGTTTCGCTTTGATATCTCAAATCCGACAGATTTATTTTCAGCAGTAGGCCTAAGTTTTCGGACAGTTTAAATTTATTAGCAGAGCGACACGCCAAAAAGCAACAGTTTCACGAGATCGAAAATATGTCTCCCTTGTGAGTGAAATAAGACTATGGACAGATATGACACTCAAGATACTGCAGTCGAGGACCCCAACCGCGGCGTTTAAGTCCTTGAGCCTTATACCCCGTTTACACGATCAAGCTGGCTCGACGAGCTGCTATATGTTAGCTGGACGAGCCAACTCGATGTTTGCTTGATGATTGTTTTGTGTAGGCTATGCTTTATGCATGCTTCATATTTACTCGATATTTGCTCGACGTTTGCTCGATGTCTGCTAGATGTTTGCTCTATCGTGTAAACAAGGTATTAGATACGTGCGCACTGCGCCCCCACCTTGCCTTTCACATCTACGACGGGCAGCCTGCGGGAAGGGATGATAGAGTTGCCGGGTATCGGAGTGAACCTTTTCTAGTAAAACAAACTGCAGAACACCGGCAAAAAAATTAGCTGTTAGCTTATTAACCTTTAGCAGCATTTCGACGGTGTAGAGCACGGTGAACGCGTGGTCGATGTAGCTAAGGATGAGGTTGCGGAGACTGGAACTGTTCACGGGGTCCTCCGCAGCGAGAGTAATACAGCTGGCACAGATGATGACGATGATAAACGTGTCGAAAGCGCTCGACGTCACCAAGCAATGCACGTATCGACGTACTCTGCGTGTACAAACGCACCCGTCCGTCATAGGCCTCATTGCTACGTTAACCCGTTCAGGCCTACAAGTATATAGTCTATAGTGAAAGGTAAAAGTAAAGGTGGTGTACACCTCTTAATAGAAGCCATTTCAAAGCTACGGAGCGTCACCTGTCGTATGGGATCCCACAGTGTCACCTGCCACCGGACGCAGTGAACGCGCTTCGCCATAACCCCAGCCAGACAGGCCGGTACTCGATTTACCTACCCCGGAGGGATAGAAGGCTGAATTCACCTAGGAGGCTGGTACATGCCGAGATGTTTTACCTGCCCGCAGACAGTCACCCATCTAAGTACTAACCCGGCCCAGTGTAGGGCAACTTTGTTGATCACTCAGACACATCGCGTTACCGGTGCGCCACGGCACCAACCTTCACTGCTATTCGTTAACCCTTTAAGGCCCATAAATAGACAGCCTATAAGCTAGTAGTTACATCGACTACAAAATTAAAATAAATGTCTGCAGATCAAATTGCCGCATGATCATGCAGCAACCGTTTTTACTGTTTTTTTTTTGGGGGGGGGGAGGGAAATCTGGCAAAGCATCTGCCACAAGGCCTCTGGCTAGCATGATATGTGGCAATATCGTTGCCACTGGGCCACTGCACTAACAAATTCTTTTGCTCATTATTATTTAAATCATATATAAAAAAACTGCAAGCAATTCATCTAATGTTGTATAAGCGCTGTTGTAAAACGGCAAAAATCAAAAAGTATAAGCACGAACTATTGTATTAGCTTAGACATTTAATCTGTTCTCAGTAGCCAGATATAAACGTCTAAGCTAATGCATAATGTTCGTGCTTATACTTTTTGATTTTTGCCGTTTTACATCAGCGCTTATACAACATTAGATGAATTGCTTGCAGTTTTTTAATATATAATATGTGCGGTTTTATTAAAGTTTGAAAGATCACTGAACAGCTACTTTGTACACAGCAGCAACTACTACTACTACTACTACTACTTTCAGCATCTTGGATTTTGTTATTTGTTTAATATAATGGCAAGCCCGTATGTGGGGCCGCAAATTTAGTCTACATACCAAATTGCATGCAGACGGGTGAAAAGCAGTTATAAATGATGAACGACATTTAAAATGGTGACTACCGCCATCTTGAATTTACTACTTTTATCGATTCTGGTCACATGATTTATTTCCAGTAGCAACTAACCACATTCCTGCAAAATTTTATTAACTTTTTTCAGTCGGCAGCTAATTTGTTATGCTTTGTGTTAAAATACAAAATGGGGACCGTCGCCATGTTAAATTTCACTTTTGTTCGATTTTATGGCATAACTACATGTAGAACGTCAAACGTAGCTGGCACATGAAATTTCGTGCAAGTACGTGCAATAGCAATTAGGTTATAAGCGACAAATGGAATCAAAATGGCGACCGCCGCCTTCTTGAATTTATTTTTTATCGATTTTGGTCACACGATCTACTTCTGCTAGCAGCCGACGACATTACTGCAAAATCTCATTAATCTATGTCAATCGGCGGCTGAATTATTGCTGTTTGTGCAAAAATCCAAGATGGCGGCCGTTGAATTTTATTTTTGTTCAATATTTGGCATGCATGTATGTAGGACCTCAAACGTAATGCAATTGCCAAATTTCGTGCAAATATGTGGTAAAGTAAACGAGTTATGAGCGATAGATGAAAAGCATAATGGAGGCCGCCGCCATCTTGAATTTATTATTCTTGTCTATCTTGGTCAAATGGTCTATTTTCGGTGACAGCCGTCTACATTTCTGCAAAATTTCATTCATTTACGTCAATCGGCGGCTGTGTTATTGCTGTTTGTGCAAAAATCCAAAATGGCTGCCGCCGCCATGTTGGATTTTATTTTTGTTCAATATTTTGGCACGCTTCTATGTAGGACCTCAAACGTAATAGACGTGCCAAATTTCGTGCGAATACGTGCAATAATAAACAAGTTATGAGCGATAGATGAAATTCATTGTGGCGGCCACCGCCATCTTGAATTTATTATTTTTGTTCATTTTGGTCAAATGTCCCATTTCCAGTGGCAGCCCTCTATATTGCTGCAAAATTTCATTCATCCACGTCAATCGGCGGCCGAGTTATTGCTGTTTGTGCCATCTTGGATTTTATTTTTGTTCATTTTGGTCAAATGTCCCATTTCCAGTGGCAGCCCTCTATATTACTGCAAAATTTCATTCATTTATTGGCGGCTGAATTATTGCTGTTTGTGCAAAAATCCAAGATGGCGGCCGCCGCCATATTAAATTATATATTTTTGTAATGCTGGACCAACCGCGAAGTCCATTTGTGCATCTGAAATTCTTCTTCAAATTTCGTGTTGATCGAGTGCGTACTTTTCGAGATATCGCGATTCAAAAATTTTGAAAATTTGGCTCAAAATGCCTATTTAGGCCCCCAAAATCATGTTTTTGAGGAGTTTTGACCCGCAAACATTATTTTTTATTATCGAGACCCCCAAAAGGCCCTACCTTACACGGAAACACGCGTTTTGAGCCATAAACGGTCGTGATCGGTCTTCTGGTGTGACCTGTAGGCGTGAGCAAGAATACAAAAAAAGATAGAACACAAAAAGTAACGGAAAATGCCCTTCCTACGCAGACCCTTTTCCCGTCGTTCCACATCAACCAAATTTTGCGTGTGAGATCGTATCCGGGATATCTTTCTGGTTTTTCAGTTTCATTAAAATCGGTTGAAAAATGTGGGAGCTGTGGGGGGTCAAAATTTTGGCCTTCCCATTGACTTAGCACATCGCTTCAGGGCCGTAGCCAGACGGGGTCTAGGGGGCACCCCTACTCAGATTTTTCAGCACCGGTACTAAGAGAAGCCCTTAGCACCCCCACGCATGCAGCACCCACTCAGCATCCCTCGTGATTGAGTAATTACAAACAAAGTAGCAGGTTTGATCAGTTAATTATATAAAAATAATTAAATTTGTTGCCACCAGATGTCACATTTTAAAGGTTAAAATCCACCAAATTCGATTTCGACTGGGGCTCCCCCCCAGACCCCACTGAGAGAGCTAATGCTCCTCAGACCCTGTAGCTGGATTCAAGGGGTCTTACTTCTAAACGGAGGGAGAGGAAATAAAGGAAAGAGAAAGACAGAAGAGAAAAAAGGGAGAAAAAAAGAAAAGAAAGGGAAAATGTAAGAGGGCGGGGAAGAAAAGAAAAGGAAGAAGAAGGAAAAAAAGAAAGGGGAGGGTATCCGAGTTCATAGGCGGATTTAGGGGGAGCAAAGGGGCCATGCCCCCAAGATGCCAAAAGTCGCCCTTTTTGCCTAGCATATGCAGTGCATTATTATGTGCAGTAAAACTAATAAAATTTATACCCACTATATGCATTTTTGGGAGTTTTTATGCCCCCAAAAACATTTGCTTCCGGAGTTGCGCCCCGGACCGGCCCCTTTATCGCATGCAAGTAAATTTCCATGGCAGTCCTTGTATTCCAGGTGTATTTCCATACTGTTATGGTC
>Ga0209367_1011397_pt1 | contig 11797 bp, 8 predicted proteins | sample WorMetLIZISLAND2_FD_187412 | JGI IMG/M metagenome (GOLD analysis project Ga0209367, IMG submission 187412) | Marine gutless worms symbiont microbial communities from Max Planck institute for Marine Microbiology, Germany - Olavius geniculatus... ... | reverse complement strand
CCCCCCCCGAGATGTTCGATCAAGTACGAACCAGAGCGCCCTCAAAAATCAGCAAGCAGAGTATAAAGGCTGACCAGTTCATTGAGACGTGGAATTTTTTTCATGTGTGATGCAATAACGTCAACTACAGTAATGTTGTCCTCCAAAACAGCGGTTTCCTTCACCATAACTACAAAGGGTTCTACTTCGTTGTCCTTTGAGCTGAAGGAATGCGTTAAAGATGATAGTCTAGGCTTCCTTGATCCTGATCCTCTTCCAAAGACAACCAGGATGTGCGCATACGTCTTCGAATTTTTAACATTTACGCAATGCACACGCTGAGTATGCGCCCTGTATACGCCCAGCGCGCTAGCAGTACGCTGTGCATTCGTTGCGAACTCGCTATAACTTTTCCGAAATATGGACAAAAGTTGGGCGCACAACGACGCATTTAACTAATTTTATTGTGCGTCTCTAGCGTCCTGCATGCGTTCACTCGGTGTGACCGGGGATTAAGATTGTAAACCGTTGAGCAGTCTTGCCGAAAGTGGTTGTTTTGTTTCGATAAACCGACTTATCTGTTTGTTTATTTATTGCCAGGTTTCTGGTGAATTTCGCTGTGGATGCTCGTGGTGCGTGCATGCTGGGAAGACGTCACTCGGGTCTGCGCTTTATAATTCCACCAAATGCCACCTCACACCCGACCCGTGTCCAGTGCAAACTGGTCAGCCGCGAGAAGCTGAGCTGTGCACCTCCACTCTCAGAGGCAGAGGCACTGGCCGCTAGACTACTGGACTTCGGACCTACTCGAGTCAAGTTCGACAGGTTCCTGCTACTATCTCCACTACACAGAAGGCTACTAGTGAAAATGCTTACTGGCATTTACGCTTCCACATTTCTGGTGGCAGTCGGGCAGCTTAGATGTTTGATATCTAAATGTTTTAGTATTTAAAACTTACCACACTCCGCCAGGCTCGTTAGTCGGCTCGAAAAGAGGGATATCTTTCCCTTTAAGTCCTCTTTTTTTCGACGCCTTTATCTTTTAGATTTTGGTCACTGCTGGTGTCACAATTCACATATATTTGCTAACCTACTGTGTGCTCAGGTCAATTCGGCCTCCTGTCTTCTGTGGGATGGAAATTGAGTAGTAGCTTACGGGCTACGGGGTGAAGGCCTACTGTGGCTGGTCACTCTGCAAACCGCGGGTCCAATTGTTCCTTGACGCGGGCAATGGATGGCCGCATAGTGTGCTGCGGTATCATTAGTCCCTAGCTGATGCAAATCAGCTGCTACTTTTGAGATTGTAAAAGCGTTTTTGGTCTTGAGTTCGTCCTATGTCAGCAGCGCTATCTCAAGTACTAGGCAGTTCGGACTTTACCTTTATCTTTACTTTTTACTGGCGGTTCTGTTGCTTGGGTGCAGACAACTTGTGTTGTAGGACCGTTGTGTCGAACACCACGACTCAGTAGGCACATGGTCGTTTGTATATTTATGTTGCCACTGTTGTTTCTCTACAAATTTAGCACTGCCTATGCCACTATTACTACTGTTACTACTACTACTACTACTACTATGATGTATGCGCAGTGAAATTCTGCTGGAAGTGCCACACTTTGCTTCACTGCAAGATGTCAGTCGCGAGGTGATTGTGCTACGCAGTGACAACGGCGTGACATGGACTCCACAACCCACAGTGACAGAGGCCACAAGTCTGCTGGCAGAACACTTCAGCAGTAAGTCACTCTAGCAGCAGCAGCAGCAGCAGTAGGCCTAGTAGTGGTGTTGGTGGTTCAGTGCAAGACGGTTTTTTCGACGTACGACGATCACAGACGTTGTTCGGTTTGGTTCGAGAGCTTTCGCCACTGATGGACCACAAGCCTGGAATCAACTACCTGCTGACATTCGCAACACTGCCACATAATCGACTTTTAATTATAACTTTAAAACGTTTTTATTTAGTATCACCTACGGACTTTGAATTCTAGCATACAATTTTCTTATGTTTATTTTTATATTGTTTAGGCCTTCTGTTTTTAACTATTAAGCGCTACCGTTTAGGACTACGTAGGAGGCGCTATACAAATAAATGTACAAAACATCAGTTTTTACACTTGTTAACGGCGACATTTATTTTTGTTTAATGACAAAGAACCACTGCGATACTATCGCAGCGCCGTATAGCGTTAACTATCGCTTACTATCGCTCTCAACTCGCAGCGTAACGCAGCCGTAGTGGAAACAGCCTTTAAGCGTCTTCAACCAGTTTCGTATGCCCCTCGTTCAACCAAATTTCTGGGAAACAGCTCTAGCTGACGGGACGGAAAAGGGGCAGAAACCAGAAAAAAGGTGAAGGAAAAAGGAAAAACTGCTGATGTTATTTGACTCTATTAGTCTTTGTCATGTTTATTATACTTTGCAGCAGTAGTCTGATATTACGTTGTTCGTCATCGATTGTTTGATAGACCTGGAGTCAGCGGAGAGACTGTTCGGACTGCCAGTGGTGCGTATCGTCTGCAAGGATCTACCGCAGTACATGGCGCTAGTGTCCAGAGTCCGTGTGGAGTCCCGGATGCTTGGACCAGCTGGAGGAGTGCTTAGTTCATCGGTAGTGCCACAAGCTCAAGTTGTGTTTCCACCGGATGCGATCGTTAAACCAATCAACGTCGGACTCCAGGTAGTACGGATCACTTGTGCAGTTGTAGTACACTGCGTCCGGAAAAAAAACTGACACCCTAGACATCGTGCAATAAAAAGGTCAAATTTGAATGAATCTGAATAAAGTTTTGTACGCATAATTACCCATAAATTCCTAAATCGACTGCCAAATTTCGTTGAAAAATATTATTTTTTACAAAAATTATTGAATGCTAAATATCGACAACAAAATATATTCGTTACCAATATGGCGTTACCTAGTGCAGTCGCTCAAGCGGAAGTGACGTTTGTTGACACAATCAATATAACGTAAACAATAACAAAATGGTATTTTCTGCAAACGTTCGCGTTTCAATTAAACTGCTGATACAGCAGAAAAAATATGGTGCTGAAAAGTTTATTGCAGAATTTTCCAGCAAGCCGTGGACACTGTCAGGATTAAACAACGGTTGCCTAATACTGGACACTTTATGTTTTGAGGCGACCTCATAAAAGCTGCTGTAACTATTGTTTGCGTAAACAGATTTAACTAAAATTACCACTTAGATTGCTAATAGATAATGTCTTATAGATGAAAAATTTTGCCAGAATCAGATGTTGTTTGTCAAAGTTACGCACATTTACACAGGAGTTTACTTACGTAACACCATATTGTTAACAGAGATATTTTGTTATCGATATTCACCAATTAATAACTCAGCTAAGAAATAATATTTTTAACGAAATTTAGTGGTAGCTACAGGAATTTACTAAAAATTAAATGCGCAAACTTTTATTTTAATTTGCTTAGATTTGACTTTCTGTTGTACGATGTTTAAGAGGTTAGTTTTTTTTCGGACAGAGTGTTGTAGTAATAGTACGGTGGTAGTAGTAGTAACAGCATCAGCAGTTGTAGTAATTCTGAGTTGTCCAGTCGTGCCGCAAGACTAATTGCTTTATAGTGGTAGTAGTGGTAATAGATCGTAGTCAAAATGTTGTTTGTTTATCATCAGCCGAAATCTCGACATGCCATTAAAGCTGTATTGAAACTGGTGCTCATGATCGCAATTTGAGATTTGACGTAAGATTTTATCCTGAGATTTTAAGATAAAGATTGAGATTGGGATACGGGATTCATTCAGACCGAGAGATGTAGTTTTTTTTGTCAAACTTTTAAGAATTCGCACGTGGTGGTGGGGCTTGATTTAAGATCTGCCTACGACTGGTTGTGGGTGATACCAGTTCTTGCGAGTGTGGTAGACAGCATACAAGAGTCAGTCATTCAATCAACAACAACAAATACTACAACTACTATTACTACCACTACTACACGTATATTGCAGGTGATGCCGGTGCCTGAAAGTGTCATGGTGGAAAGTACTTCCTTGCGGTCTGCTAGTCCAGTGGTCAGCGTGGAACCACGTGTTCGCAAGTTTCACCAACCAGTCACTATCAGTATGCCACTGCCACCTCGGACCAGCAGTCGTGGGCCTACCGCTTCATCCAGCTTACGTCTGCTCTGTAGCATGACCGGTACGTAATTTCAGGTCAACTCAGCGGCCCCTACCCTTGAAGGTCATTAAAATTAAGTTTCATCAGTTTCTTTTTTCTTCGTTTTTTTTCTTTTTTCTCTTATTCGTTCTGCGTTTTTATTTTCGGTGTGCTTTTCTCTTAAATCCAGGTAGCTGGGTCAAAAGCTTCTGGATTCGACTCCCGGCCAGGTGACTATCACGTGATTACTACTTGTCACACTTACGGTCTGAGGACAGGTAAACCATTTCAGTACAAAACCAACACTGAGGTCAACTTAGCCTTTCCATCCCTCAGGGGTAGGCAAATCGACTCGCGTACCGGCTAGTCTGACTGGGGTTAAGGTGTGGTGTGTTGAGTGTTCACTTGTGTCGAATGGCAGGTAACTAACATTTTGCAATCCCACATAGCCGGTAACGCTTTATAGAGTTTTTCAGTTCCTGTAATGAGCTATATACATCTTCTAATCTTTAGTTCTTTAATTCAGCTTCCTACCCATAGCAGGTTTTGTCAGCCAGTTAAAATCTTTGTGAAGGTCGGCAGTATTATATAAGCTGTCGCTTATACTGTCGATTGTCCGGTCACGTTTGACTGCAAGTGTACATCCGTGGAGTTATCAACTCGTTATACTAATGCAGACATAGTGGTAGAGATAGCCTATAAGCGACGTCTGATCAACGTCTAGAGTGTATTATGCGAGTGTGACGAGTCATAGTCCATAGAACGTAGCAGGCCCTGCAATGAGTTCGTGTATTCTGATACCACTGCAGACAGTGTGCGTTGTGTAGGCAGTCGTGAGGCGACTCAGTGGACGGATGTCACTGACTCGCTGCCGCTGGAAATCACTGACCACTGTGTCTCGTTCAACTCCATTGTCTCTGCCAGGTGGGCTACATCTGTCTCTCTGTCTGTCTGTCTATCTACGGCATAACCGGTTCGTACCATTCAAACTAATAACTGATTTTTAACTATACCAAAATGTAAGAATTCTCACTGGAACGTTAAATATGTTAACGCTTATATTGTTCCTGTAGATACTGGCTGATAGACTGTCGCTCCGACGCAGTGGCTGACGTATCTCGGCGTGCTAATCAGCTGTTCTATCGCCTGCTGTCAATTCCGTTCCTTGCAAAGTTCGTCGTGTTTGCTCGAGCGCCTAGCGACGGATGCCATCCACAAGCCACGAGACTGCACATATTCTGCGTCACTGACGACAAGCTGGACAAGACGCTGGAACGACGACAGAAATACCACGAGGTCGCTCGCAGCCAACTACTGCAGGTTACTACTACAATTTACACTACTGCTACACTGTGTCTCAATAAGAAGTGCACCCCTAAAACATTATCAATAACTGTGCTAAACTAAAACTGCCACCAGTGTAAATTGTTGTCCAACATCTTTAGTTAGTTAGAACAAAGTGGACGAAATTTGGTATAAAAGTATGAGCCATAAATGAAAAAAATCGAATTCGAAAAAGTTTCGTTTTTTATAGCCTACCGGTACAAACAGCTCTAAATACAGATGCCTGCTATAGCCTGACATTAGTGATATGTCACTGTTGTGTAACTGTAAACAATAACAAACAATGGTTTTTAACAAAAATGATAAAGTCTCAAATAAAGTTTTGCTCCAAAATAGAGTTATGGAGCAAAAAAAGTTGATCAAAGTGTTTATGAACAAAAGCTGGTCTCAGTCGTCATTAAAGAAGTTGCGGATGAAGATTGATCAAACCGGCACTGTGGATCGCAAAAGTGGTAAAAAGCGTAAGACGCGAATTGCTGACAATATTGCTTCAGTCAAAGAGCTAGTCAAGAAAATGCACTGAGAAAAAAGAGGACATTTTGAGCACAAGTAACTGTAAAACGGTAGGCAAATTTTTATGTAGGCCTACGCGAAACTGCTGTGGTGTAAACTTTCTATTTTGAGTAATGTAATTTAAATGTTAATGAAACTGACATTGTCGTGTTATTTTTTAAATCTGATACGTCATTCTTCTAAGCTTTATTCACGGTTATTATATTTAAAATTTCAATCAAAACTGTTGAGTTTTCACCGAATTACAACTATTTCTTTCGGGGTCCACTTTTTATTGTGACACAGGGTACTACACCTTAGCGTAAGTCTGTTAGAGGTTAATTTTAACGTTTATGCGCTACATAAATTTACGTTTTACTTACCTAGATATTTACTTACACTGCTGGTACTGTTACTACTAATATCCTGGTGTTGTGTTTATGTCGCGGCGGCGGCGGCGGCGGTGTCAGGTCAGTGAAGGAGAGACTCTACAGCTACACGTACAGCTGCAGCAGCAGGCGCAACTCAGCCTACTTCCCTTCATGGCACTGCGAGAGAATCGACTACACGTCTTAATGACGTGGTCGCCGGCGACGTCACGCCTGGGCGATGACGTCGTGGGTCACGTGACGGTGGCGAAGGCGTCAGACGGCAGCCAAGCGCCAATCTGCGTACTGAATTTTGCGCTGCCGACATTACCGGTTGTCACTGCCGAGCTTTCTGGTAAAATTGATGCGTTCTCGAGGAGTGTACGTAGCGATAGAACAGAACGCAACGGAACGGAACGGAACTGAAATACCACGCTGCCAGTTCAGTTGCAAACTGGCAGCTTAGTTCATTTCGGTTTATTTCTTTTCGGAAAGTACGCGGTATGAATTCTGCTCAGTTAAGTTCAGTTCACTAGTATCGCTTTGTATGTGCTTTCAAGGAGAGAGCATATCGTTGTGGTTTTTCAGCTAGTCTAAGCTTTTTGTAACATTGCCCGGGATTTTTCGCGAAAGCAGCTACTGCTTTCAGCGCGCCTTAGCCATCGCAATTCTGTCTGTCCGTCTGTCTGTCTGTCTGTCACACGGGTGGATCAGTAAAAACGGTGCAAGATAGGATCACCAAATTTTCACCGTCGGCTGCCTGGAAAACTCTAGTTTCAGGAACCGTAAAGCTTTTCCATTAATTCGAAGAGGGTCATCCCGAACGAGGGCGCTAAATGAGATGGGGGTGGGCAAAATTTGCGATTTTTGGCCAATAAGTCGCTGTATCTCAGTAACGGTGCGAGATAGGGCCTAGGTTACTATCAATCACTAGTAGGAAGTCGTACACTGGCTCTCGATTGACGTTGAATTCAATGACCTTGAATGACCTTGAACGCCAAAATAGGGGGTTTCATGGATCTTTTGGCGATTTCGGGCTGCGACACAAGTCTATATCATTCACAAGTTGTCGCCACGGAATTATCGTTATGCGATCCAGATAGAGAATTTGGTATTTGTATAAAGTTGAAAATACAACGTGAACAACCAAATTTTCAGCTAAACTACTGAACCGGAACTGCTATAAGCTTTTGCGCGTCTCGTGAGCATTAGCTCAAATTTTTTGTCTCAACAAGTTCAGCAGCACTGTCTGAGTATCATATTTACGGTATCACCTGACGAGAAAGTTATCTAGTCAAGCGTTATGTCCCATTTGACATCATTTTCAACTCCCCAGATATGCTTATAGGTTTTCACGACGGTACATTATTTTGTTAATCGTTGTATTTTCAACTTTATCTTTTGTGTTTTGCATTTACGTTTGTTTTATTCAATAAAAATACTTGTTTTACGTGCTCAGATGACGTGAAACGGCAAGAGACAGTTGAGATGAGAAAGAAGATAAATGCTGCTGATGCTGGTGATGATGATGATGATACTGGGTAATCAACGTACACCGTGTCTCAATAAAAAACATGCTACTTTTGTTTTTTGAATAACTCTCTGCAGCATTAGCTGATTTTGATAATTTTTGGCTTGCAACATTAGGAAACAACTTGACGTAATCCATTCTAGTTTAGCTCACCTCACTTTAATACTGTCGCTACACTACCTTGTAAAACGCAGAAGTCGTAGTTTGGCCGTTTACAACAATGAATTCATACTGGAGAACACATGCGTCGGCTTAAAAAATCACCGAAACCACAAAATCGTTGAAAATATGTTACATATTTAACAATAATCATATTTATTTTAAGGTCGTTCGTTGATGAACTGAAATGACGCATCAATAGTGAATGAGCCGCTTTGGGTCAGTGGCTATGGAATGTGCTGTTGGCAAGTAGCGTCAACGTCCACCGCTTGCGTTCGTGCTGGATGTGGACATTTTGAGCACATGCTGTAATAAAAATGATGTGATGCAACATGTAAGACTTTCTGAGTGATAATAACTGTTATTCGTGTTAACTACTACTACTGCTGCTGCTGCTGTTGATGCTGCTGATGCTGCTGCTAAAGATGATGACGATGATGACGCTAATGCTAATGATGCTACTGATGTTGTCAGGGCGATGGATGAAAAGATGATCGAAAGAGAAGTGTCGATCGGGAAGAAAATCAGTGCAGAAGATATTGACAACGAAGAGGAGTGCAGGTAATTTTTTTTAATTGCTAAGCCGAATCGTATTGTAAAACACAAAAAGCATACATAGCGAACGAAGTAAACTGAACTGAAATGAACTGCAAGTTCGTTCGCTTCGCGCAGTTCGAGCAACGCAACTAAACTGAGTGGCATTTCAGTTGAGTTCTGTCACTACACTACCTTGTAAAATGTTGCTCAGTACACTCCTTAGACGCAGCTGAACTGATATGAGGTACAGTTTTTTCAGCTAAATTTTAATGATGCCTTTCATACTAATATTGTCCAGTCTGAAATAGGAAAGAGGTTTATTGAATTTAAACGTTGTAAACTATGGAATAACTTGCCAGCAGAAGTTAAAATATACAGTCTTGCTCCTCCTTTAAATATAGTTTGAAAAAATTACTTATTTCAGTGTTCAGACTAGGCGAATAGTATATACTTTCCTGCACATGCACCTTATCTATGTTTTGTTATGCATGTATCTTGGTTTATGTGTTTATGTGTTTTTTTCCTCTTGATATTTTGAGTAGGCCTAACTGATGTTATGTTGCTATATGGGCGGCCAGCTTGATAGGCGCATCCTGCTTCTCTGGCAGTTTGCTATTGTGTTTTTTTGATATTGTGTTATACCATGTTTCGTTTGTTTGGCCAATACAATTCTCTCTCTTTGCATTTCTTTCGCCTTGTACGCACTTTTAACAGCACATTCGAATCGCAAAGTAAAACGTTAATTGTTTTCGCTGATCTCCGTTTTCTTAGCCCTCAACCAGCCCTCTGCCAGTCCACTGCGCTAGTGCTAGTGTGTGTCTGCTTATGTTTAAGCTTTCGCTGGTACTCATTATGCCTACCCAGAGAAGGACGGCCAGGCTGAGTCGGCCAGGGTAACTGGTTTCAGGGCGAAATGGTTCATAGCTTTTCATGGGAACCTCTCTCAGAGCTACGGAGCGTCACCTGCCATATGGAATCACAGTGTTATATGTCACAGGTGAACGTGTTCCGCCGGTACTCGATTTACCTACACCGAAGAGACGAAAAGCTTAGCTGACCTTGGTGGTTAGTTATACAGGGTGTTTCATTAAAAAAGGACCCCTTTTTGTTTTTTTCCATAATTCACTCAAATGATGACGGTTGGTTATATACCAAGACAGTTTACCGCTCCGCAGACAGACATATTTATCCCTGAGGTTAGCCCTTGATAGCGGCCCGATGGAGAGTCGAACTCAACAGCCTGTTAGTCGTAAGTGTAACGTTTTAACCGTAACGGCAGCAAGCTATAAGTAAACCACGTTAATAAAGCAGTGAACAGTGTGCTGCTGCTGTTGTTAGGACGAGGGAAGTGGCTGACTTAAGACTGGCCGATGTTGCTGAGATGGTTCACGATGACTGGCGGCTACTTGCGTCAGAACTTGGCGTAACTTCTGCCGATGTTGATAACATTCTGCAGCAATACAACTACCCCAGCGAACAGGTATGGTCAGTACTATTGCTACGACTATGACCAGTGACGTCGTCGCAGGGGGAGGAGGCAGGGAAAGGGGCAATTTTCCCCGCTGTTAATTTTTGGGCTATCGTAAAATTGTCGGAAAATCTTTTTTTGTCAAAAACTTTTCGTCCGTTTGGGGCTCCAAAACCCCCATTTTGAGAAATTAAGAAACAAAATTGAAATTTTGTTAGAATTAAAATTCCTTTGACAAACATTTGCATTGTCTGTCGAAAAAGTGCATTTCCGGCCCCGCTTAGGCTACTTTTTAACTCGTGACGCCACTGACTACGACTATGACAACGACTACGATTCATTCCTGCTGATGTTGCTTCTGTTGCTAGTACTACAACAGCTACAACAAAATCAACTACTACTACTATTATTACGGCGTGTTTGTATGTCCCTGCAGTGTCTGGTGATGCTACAACAATGGCTCAGTCAACCTAGCTCTCGTACAGACCGCCTACGTGACGCATTAGGCGCCATTGGCCGGCATGACGTCATCGCGCAGTGCATCACGGGCCAGCAACAAGTGCCCGATGACGTCATCAGCAGACAGCAGGCTATCGATGAACTGGTGCAACGTACGTAATACATTTATTCCCGTGTACGATGGAACGATCTCATCGCTTAACAGTTTTTTACACACTGCGACTGACCGATCAACGTAGTTTTTTTACCTTAGCAGATGAGATAGGTTAGCACGTGGATGTGTGACTGTCTGCGGTATATAACCAGCCAACCAGGTCAACTCGGTTTTTATCGCACCACAGGTTAGGGTGCCTAAATCAAGTGCCAGCCTGTCTGGCTGAGGTTAAGGCGGGACGCCTTTACGTGTGTCGAATGGCAGGTGATCATGCACGGCAGGTGACGCTCCGTACTTTAAGATTGGTTCCCGCGAAGAACAACATACACCGTTTTAACCTTTTTAACAATTTTCTTGTCCATTGATTAGCAACAGCTGGGGCCATGGCAGTAGGCTTGTTATCTTTGCCAGTCAAATTTTATTAGTCAGGTAGCCTACGTCGCGCAAAAATAGTACGAACGTTTTTCATAATTTTTTTCCGTAAAACACGTTCTAATTTTTTAATACGTGTGTTACATTTATTTATGACAGAACTGGCGAACATGGACAATGAAACGGAGGAGACTGAAACTTTCGCCAAGACTAAAGATCAAAAGATAGGTGACGTCACGGTTGCCATGGAAACAGAGCCGGTTGTCAAGGTGGTGCGTGTCGATAGCGCGCAGGCTGAAGCAGGTCAGTAGCACGGCTATAGCCGTCTATTTCACCAGCGTCCGTGTGAGCACACCAGAAACTTCAGATGAGGGGCAAAAGGTCAAAGCAACGCAAACGCTGAGAACCAGACGTCATGAAGGGTGGGAAATAGAGACGCGTGTTCCTTTCTATAACCCTTTTCAGATTTTGGGTAAATAGATGTGCACAAAACCGAATTTGTTGTTTGTTGCGAAAGACCATATGGGAGCTACGTTAACACGCGCAGGCTAGCGGCCTGGAATGTTTACAGGGGGCGAAGATGTGTGGATTGCGGGGGGACGCTGAAAATGCGAGAAATGAAAATACGAGACATGAAAATGCGGTACCATACTGCGTGGCATAAAAATACGAGACATGAAAATGCGGCATCAAAAATAAGGGGTGAAAATGGAAAAAGTGAGACATGAAAATGCAGGAAATGAAAATGCGAGACATGAAAATACGAGACACGAATATACGGGAAAATGAATATGCGGGTGAGACGTATG
>Ga0209367_1011395_pt1 | contig 11798 bp, 7 predicted proteins | sample WorMetLIZISLAND2_FD_187412 | JGI IMG/M metagenome (GOLD analysis project Ga0209367, IMG submission 187412) | Marine gutless worms symbiont microbial communities from Max Planck institute for Marine Microbiology, Germany - Olavius geniculatus... ... | reverse complement strand
CAACTGCACCTCGTATTTTGAACAGTTTACCAATTACCATTCGAACAGCATCCACTACCAACACTTTTCGACGACACCTCAAGACTCATCTTTTCTCCGGCAACACCACCATCGACTAACTATTACCATCTGCACCTACGATTCGAACTTCTGTTTTGACATATGGCGCGTTACAAATGCAGACTACTTACTTACTTACTTACTTATTCGGTTTGTTTGTTGACAGTCGATTAAAGACCTGATATATCACCTGGATCAGCGCAAGTACGAGGCAATTGAGCTGACGTTCAAGCAGGTCTCAAAATACTTCACGGCAATCTTCAAGAAGCTGGTGCCGGCTGGTCATGCACAACTAGTCATGAAGAAAGACACGGGAGATGTGAGTTAGCATTGATTTGTCCAGATTAGCAGGATGCTTTCTAACAGTTATTGTGTTACTGGGTATTTTAGCAATGCATGTATTATACAAAGGCAGTTATCACAAATTTCGAGGTATGACTATCTGTTTTAAACTTTCATCACTTCTTTTAGTTGAGTGATCTGCTCTAGTCATAAATACAGTTTTCAGTTGTATACTGTCGAAATAGTCCACATTATAATCAATAAAATTACACGAATTTGAGTTAAAAGTGGCTGCAACTTCAAAGGACAAGGCACACCATGCTAGATTCATAAGTACCTATCTCTGTGACCTTCGGCTCATTTGACTTTGGCTAATTTTATGGTATTTTTGACATGTTCCGATCTTGTTGGCAATTGTTTAAGAATGTATTTTAAACTGCTAGGCTAGGAGAGTTCGTGGCTGATTTATCAAAAACAAAAAAGTGACTGATCATCAATCGCTTTGAACTGGTTTGATGCTACACGATGCAGAAAGAAATGCACAATAGCCTACCAGGATTACCTTCATTAGTTCTGAATTGGTGGAGTGATATTTGTACATTTTTTGTGCCATTTGTCGATGTCTTTGACAAGATACATAGGTGCATCATAAAAGGTTAAAGGCGGTATACAGCTTTTAATGGGAAACCCATTTCAGAGCTACAGAGTATCATCTGCCGTATGGGATCACAGTCTTACCTGCCACCCAACACAGGTGAACACACCTCGCTTTAACCCAAGCCAGTGAGGCCGGTACTTGATTTACCTACCCCTGAGGGATGGAAGGCTGAGTTTACCTAGGTGGCTGGCTACATACCAAGATGGCAGTCATACATCCAAGTACTAACCCAGCCTGGTGCAGAGCAGCTTCATTGATTGGACACAATACAATACAATACAATATTCATTTAATTCAAGCGTAGACAGGCCGCTACGTAGGTTACAATGAATTACGCAAGTGTTAACAGTGTGTAGGTTACAGGATGAAGGTAAAGCGCAGTAGAACATAAGATGCAGTTTTAAAATCTAAAAATAGTAAAATAAAATAAACAAAGGATAATAAAATAAGTGTTGTAAGTGACAATTTTAATAAATGTCTTTAAAAAGCATCCACAATGCGTTACCGCTATGCTATGCCACCAGCCCAAGGCAGTTCATACCAGCAGACATGATACAGAAACAGTGGAAGTCGTAAGTTTGTGCTGGTGTGTTGTAAGGAGGATGATGAAGCCTCGAGCAGTCAGGAAGGTTCGTCTGGTGGTCGAAGTCATCTTGTCGAACAGTTCACTGGTGTTGGCATCAAGGTATTTCTCGCCTCTTGTATCAGCACTTACTTGTGTTGTGCGTGTTCTTATAATGCTGTACTTGTCTTTCTCAGTGCTGCAGAGCATTTGAAGTATGGTGGAATCTTTAGTAGTAAGTATTTTATTGGATATTTACAGTTGAGTTTTCACTGGTGAGTAAATTTTGAAAATCAATCAGTTGTTATTTTGTGTCAATGGCATAATTGTAGCAGTGTACTGTTAGAGCCAGTCAGTTGTATGCACATTGGGCCGAACTGCTATGGCCTCAGCATTGGGCAGGTGAAACAGCCTGCCCACCTTGGAGCTAAAGATATAACTCTTTAACTAGGAAATTTCTTGTTATGTTGATGATGATTTTTGTTAATTCAGTAGTCACAGAGTGCATTAGAAATGGACTGCTAATATTTGGCTAAAGCCAAGCTAAACCCTTTGGTTGTACTGTTTGTTTTCCATCCCTTGGGATTCCGGATTTAGATTCCAGTGCAGGGAGGGCAGCCAATGCCGTCCTGTAGGCTTCACAAGGCGATGTCAGACGAACGACAAAATCGGCCAATTTTTGTGGGCGTGGTTTAGTTGCTCGACAAAATCGGCTGACAAAATTAGTCAACCATGACACACGGCCAATATTTTCATCTGCTACTTCGTACGATATCAGCTAGCACAACAAGAGATTGCAAAATAATACTTGCATCACTTTTTTCTACATCTAATGAACGAAAATAATAACAAACACAATAAATAACTAAAATAAATATTCATCTTCCGTTGTAAACAATCACCATGGCAAGATAAACAAAATTTGTTGTTCGATATACAAAAAGTCGGCCGACAAAATCGTTGAAGATAGAACATGCTCTATTTTGGCCGACAAAATCGGGTGATTTTGTCGGCCGAGAAAATTGGGCAATTTTTGCATGACACACGACAGATTTTTGTTGGGCGATTTTGTCGGCAGATAAAATCGGCCGATTTTGTCGTTCGTCTGACATCCCGTTTAGGCTGCTATGTGAGGCAATCAGCCATCCACAGAGTCTATAGCTTGAGTGTGTTGGCTGAAGGTGTCGTTCACGGGGAACAAGGCCGAGATGAAAGACATGCAGCAGCTGTCGGGTGGTCAGAAGTCTCTTGTTGCACTGACGTTGATCTTTGCCATTCAGAAATGTGACCCGGCGCCCTTCTACCTCTTTGATGAGATCGACCAGGCGCTTGATGCTCAACATCGGAAGGCTGTTGCTGGTACTACTGAATTGTCTACGTATTGCGTCGTGCATTCTGTGTTCAACTAGTGAATTTTTAGTAGTGCTGTCGAAGCATTGATTTATACCATAGTGAACACATCTGCAGTCGGGATAGCATGCTACTTAGTCACATTCGGCACTTTGCACAGTTGTTTTCGAGTAAGTTGGCAGGGCAACTATGAACAATAAAAAAACTAGCTGTCTAGGTAAGAATTTGGATAGTTAAAACTGCGGTATCATATTTTGGTTGATTGTGTGTGAAAACATATATTTTTATTGGTTTCATTTGCATGTTTTACTTCATGTGTTAATTTGTGATGTTTCCAGTCCATGCTGCCCAAAATATTTTACTTGCTTTTTAATTTCAGAAATTGTGAAATTTATGAATGATTCCGTGTTTAAAATTTTCGCAGTATTTGGTTGTAAGTATTACAGTTTTAATTGCCGTTAGTCTTACTGTAATTTGTAGAGTTTACAAGTTCGACTTTTTGTGGCTTGTGTGTAAGTTTGTCTTTTTGTGAATCAGATATGATCCACGAACTGTCGAACGATGCGCAGTTTATTACGACGACGTTCAGGCCGGAACTTCTCGAACACGCAGACAAGTTCTATGGCGTCAAGTTCCGCAACAAGGTACAATTGCTGAAACGGCTGCTGGCTGTTTTGCTGTCTTTGGTTTATGGCGCAATGGTTGAGTGATAGTGGTCTGTAACGTCTTCGTGTCACAGATGTTAACCTAAAAGCAATTGTTGACACAAACATTGTGGGACATGTCTTTAAGCAGCTGGCGGCTTTGTGCGGCATTTTTGGTGTGAAACATACTTTCGGTGACGATTTACAAAGTGTTGACAGATGTGCAGTTGCTTTTGTTTGCTCAACCTTTTTTCGATTCATACTCATTACCATCTGATTTACTGTTTTACACATTAGTTTTATTAATGTAATCATTTAATGTTGTCTGAATGCACTGGATGGTTTCTGGTGTGCTGATGTGCTAAACTGTTAACTTATTCTCTCATCAAAACACACTGTGCTGTATTTTTGTTTATGTAAATGTAGCATAACTGTGATGAAATTAACGGGTGTATCAGATATGAAAGTAGAAACATGTCAGCCCAGTGCTGACACATTGAGTGTCCGTCCGTCCACCTAGCTATACACTACTCTGCACAACTTTAACCCTGATCTTTGATTTTTTAGCCGAAAATTTGCAAACCAGTTACTCTTGGCTGGTGGCGTGGCGTAGTTGGTAATGCGTTTCGGCTGAAACGAAGTTACTCTACGCCGGGCCTGGTTAGTACTCCAATGAGTGACTGCCTGCGGACAGGTAAACCATCTCGTTGCGAAGCCTGCCAGCTAGGTCGACTCAGCCTTCTACCCTCCTTGGGACGGTAAAATGAGTAGTAACTCATTTACACGGGTTACGGAAGGTGGGGACCTTGGTGCAGCTGACTGGGGTTGCCTAGCCGGCCGCTGCGCCAGCCTGTGTCTGCAGGCTGCACACGGTGGCCGTACGGCAGGCAGCTCTGGTTAGTGATGAAAGCGCATTAGAGGCGTGTTTGCGATGATGCGCTATACAAATTGACGACCTTTACCTTTTTTACCTTCCTGTCATGGGGAATACTCACACCAATTTTTTGTGCTTTTGTTTTCAAGTTGTCAGCTTTATGGAACAGTAGACGGGTGGGCAACAGTAGGGTCATGAGGCCAACATCCCACCCTTAATTTTGGCCTTTTTTAACACTTTTTGTTGGAAAAATTTAAACTGTTGAAAGTTCAAAATTTAGGGTGGGAAATACCCCATTTTGGAGTTCTGGGCGAGCATTTTGAAATTCTGAGCATCGACATTTCTTGGCTGAAAATCGCAACTTCCTGATCCGCAACCCTGCTGTTGGGCAAAAGCCATAATGCACCTCCTTAGGGGTGTAACTCCCTCGCACTCAGTTGGAGTCTTAGAAATTTTTTTGGTAAAAAGTTGACTAATGCGCAAAATTCAGACCGGGAAATCTTTTATTTTGGAGGGAAGTTTTGCGGCCAAGATTCTTTGCAAATTCCTGCCCCCATGATGCCGTCAGAATGACCATGGGTGTAAATAACAGCACTGGTCGTTTTTGTACGCTGTAGGTGAGTCACATCGAGTGTGTGTCACACGGCGAGGCTCAGGAGTTTGTTGAGGACGACCAAGCGCACAACTGAACTAAAAGCAGAGCCACTGGATCTTGTACTTTGAGGCATCGGAATGTGCTGTACATTGCACACGGACTGTCGCTCGTTCTGTGTTTGTTTATGTTGTTCGGAACTCATTTGACGACTTTATTCTTCCTAAAGCCAAACTGTCTGTACCATTTGTATGACACACATAATATAATATATGTCTAAATTTGTAACTGCAAACTAACTGTGGTAGGGTAATGACTGAAAGAACAAGACAGTTTATTGTCAAGTGTTTATCGCAGTTCAAACCATGCAGCTTTATGAGTAATAATGTTCAACATTCGCTACACACGCTCACTACATTGGTTAGTTAACTACTGTGAACATCATTTTTGCCAGTGCTTGACGGATGTCGTAATTTATGGAAAATGCTATGTTGCAAGTATCCACTGTACTGGAAATTGAATATTCAACACTGATAGTAAATATTCTAATATCAAACATAACCTATATATATAATATATATTCTTGTGACACTTCATGGTCTCGACTTGAGAGCAGTCACATTCTGTAGAGCATTATGCCTAAAGTTTTATTTGCTGTGAAAAAAACTATTCCTACTTTGCTGTAAATACGTGTTGTCATTGTTGAAGTTGTAGTATGTCTAGATAGAGTACTGAACCAGTAATGTGTTCTCGGTGCACCAATCCGGCATGTTGCTACCAACAGTGGTGTGTACTGTATATGCAGTGTGAGCCCAACTTGTTCATTCATTCATTTCTGGCAAGCACCACTAAGTGTGCGGAGCGCCGAACGTAGACATCAATCTCCAGAGTGGACAGTTCTGAGCCAAGTCAACTGCGTCGTCCATATTGAGGTCGCTGGATTTCAGATCCTGCTGAATGGTTGTCATCCATGTAATACGAGGACGTCCCAGTGGTCTCCTCCAGTTTCCTGCGAGGGAAGCTGTTAAGATCTTGTTACATAGTAAAAAGTCCTATCTGGCTGCAGAGTTTTTTGTTTGTGTTTTTGGATTTTACGTTGTTTAAACAATGAAATCTGTCATGTTCCACAGTTGTATACAGGCACATCCCGTGTATTACCGAGCTTGTAATTTGTTTGTGTCATAATCCAGTGCACAGTTGTTTGGCAGTTCTTGCTGAGTCGTTTGTTTACCTTTTGTGTTACTGATAAGAGAACATGGTTTTAAAATAAAATTCCATATTGTCAGTTATCGTTGTCTATGAAGTGACTGCAGTTAGGAGAGTCGTACGGCACCTATTTTAAGGTTCAAAATACCAAGCATGGACTAGGGACAGTAGAAAATCATGGAAACGGTGGTTTTTATCAAGTGTCGTGTTTTTAGCCAAAATGCCGTGATTTTGCATTTTTATAAATTATTTTTATGCATGAAAGGAGCTACTGCTTTAGCATGTCTTAGCCATCGCAATTTTGTCCATCCATCAGACCAGTCAAAAACGGTGTAAGTTAGGATCACCAAATCTTCACCGTCGGCTGCCCAGAAGACTCTAGTTTCAGGAACCGTAAAGTTTTTCCATAAATTCAAAGGGTCACCCTGAACGAGGTAGCTAAATGAGAGGGAGGATAGGAAAAAATTGCGATTTGCAGCAGATGAGTCACTGTATCTCAATAACGGTGCGAGATAGGGCCTAGGTTACTATTAATCATTAATAGGAAGTCGTACATTGGCTTTCGATTGACACCGAATTCAATGACCTTGGATGACCTTGAATGCCAAAATAGGGGTTTTTAGTGGATTTTTTGGTGATTTTGGGAATCTTTGTGCTTATAGGCACATTCAAAGTAGTACCTGTGAATGTGATCGATTAGTGTTCAAAAGCATACCCAATTTTCACTGGCTGTACCTTCAGTGCAAACTGGTTTAAGTTATTGCTTTTGGCTGTTTGACACTGCATTATGGATGAGATGTTTGTCAATAATGAACAACACAAATGCATGAATATAATATATGTACAGCACAAATAAATCCACCACCGCCATCATGACAGCAGAATGGAAATAACTTAATGAATAAATACAGTGTAAACGCTACACTGATGATGTACAGAGTGTGCCAAAAAAAGTGTTTCATTCATAGAGCTTCACACATAGCCTCCAAACAGCTCAGACTTGAGATACTACAGGGTGGTCCAAAAAAACCGGACCTGTTTGAGCGTTGATAACTCAGCAATGGTTAGTGGTAAAAAGGCGTGTCATATGTAAAAAGTTTCAGAATGTTGTAAAGAATAAGCGACAAATTTGCATAGTGGAACATTCGTCAATCGTCATCCCCAAAATTCTGCCAAATTTGACTGTAACGCATGGATTTAACATGGATATTTGAGCTTTTATAACTTAGCAATGTTTGTCGGTGGAAAGGCATGTAATATGCCAAAAGTTGTGAAATTGTCTACATAAGTGTACAAAAACTTGCATGTCTCTGCATTTGAATATTCTTTGCCTGATTTACACAATTTGCCCCACCCTTAAAAGCATGCTAAATTGGCAGTAACGCATGGATTTAAGTTGATTTTCATTCAGCATACAGTGAGATAACAACAATCACTTACACATGCGTTTAGTTTAGATGAAATTCGACATAGGCAGTTGCCCAGCTTTTGCATTCATAACCGTCATCACTCTTTTTTTGGCAGCTGATCACTCACTGGAGTCAACGTGTCCAAAATCAGCTGATCCCAGCACTCGATTAGCACATGTTTTAGCTGGTCAGTTACTGAAATTTTGTGACCATGCTATCGGTTACAATGCTCCCACACTGAATAATCTACAGAACTTAAATCTAGACTTTTTGGCAGTGAGTTTTTGAGTTCAGGGCTAATGAAGATTTATGCAAATTAAGCAGAGTATTTAAATGATTTGCCATGCAAGTTTGGCCCTTTTTTACTACAACATTCTTAAACTTTTGATATATCACACGCCTTTCTACGGGTAACCATCGCCAAGTTATCAACGCTCAAACAGGTCCGGTTTTTTGGACCAACCTCTATTTTGGGTGCTCTTCAGTAGCAAGACTAATGAAAATTTACTGCTGTTTATCTGCTAAAACAAGAAATTGCAGAAGAAAGATCACATCATATCATTGACTGCAGCATTGGCAAACAGCATCACTGGTCTGCATAATTAATGCAAATGTTATTATACAAATGGTATAAATTTGTGGTGTCTTTCAGTTTATATGGCATCATATTGACACAGTTGAAAAAAGGGTGTCACTCTTTTTGCAATGAAGGGACAAGTTGCAATCAGAGGACATTTCGTTGATTTTGACATCTCTGCTTGCCACAACAACTTGTTCAATTACAAGAACTTACTATAGTAAGTAGTATGGTCAACCCCACAATTTTGAAAAGCTAACCAATTCATCTAACCTCTGACGTAAGCCATTTAAGTGACGGGGTCCCAAACTTTGCAGATCAAGCCTGCATGGGGTAGTTGCCAAGAATCTGTTATTAAAAATTACCAGTGCTGGCATCCATTAAGTCCAAATTACACTATGCTGACTTTCACCAAAACTTCCCCACGGACATGTCGAGATGTTTGCGACAGAGTCCGTGACAAGTCCGTGACAAACGCATTTGTGTCGCTCTGATGGAATTTGGTCCCTTACAATGCACAGGCAAAGTTGGCGACAAAGTCAACAAAGTAGCGGACCGCCGACACAAATCACGAAAGTCGGTGACATGATTTGTGTCATGGACTTTCATGATTTGTGTCCGCGGCACTTCGTCGCAAAGTCGGCGTAATAGAATTTGGGCTTATACAGCATGCCCGCATCTGCTTATGCTACAGACAATTAGGTGGCACTCGAGTTTAACACACTTATAATATCACACACACAAACACAGATGTATTTACTGCGATTCAGATAAAAACAATATATGCCTAAAACAAATAAGTATTTTCTTCTGTTTCATTTAATGGACCCCATTTTCTAGCATCTGGCTGGGGTACCACGACTTTGGTGATTTGCTGCAACATGTTTTCATGGGCCAGATGCCCATGAAAACATGTTGTCTGAAATAATCAACAGTAGATATCCAAACACATGCAACATAAATGAAACAGAATATTTACATGTCCAACAAGTGTACAACATTCATCACAGAGCTACCTTGCAACAACATTCAGCATCAGTCAGTTTTATGCTACACACAATCAGTGGATTAAAAACGCCTGAAAATAAGCAAATACTAAGAAAAAAGCCTGCTACCAAAACGATTACACAGTACACACACTGCACATGACATTCAATTAAAGATGCAAAGTAATAGCAAACAATGAATAAGTGGCAACTACAGTAATGTGTACAAACCCTATTGCCAGACTCCTGCATTTTTAAAATGACTATAAAGTTTCATAAATGTTACCAAAATATTTACATTGCATATATACAGCTACATACATGGAACACTACACTAGAAAGTACTTGTGTCATATTGGGATGTCTAACTTCAAAGATATATTGTATCTTCCTTTCCGTACTGACAAAATACTGTTTGTTTTTTTACTATTTTTACAGTATAAAAACCAGATAAACCTTTCATCTCAGCTGCACAGTGGCAAGATTAACATTACATGTACATCAAAGCAAGAATGTGTTTGAGGCCAATATTTTCAAGGCCAAGGCCAGTAAGTAAGTAAGAGTGAAGTAAGTATGACGTTAGCTTATACTGCATACCATGAACCGATAATGAACTCTGAAAATTCGACCCCCACAGAATCAAGTCCCTTGATCCGATTGAGATAAAATTTGGCATGGGTGATTACATCGGCTAGATGACCCCTCATGCAGAATTTTGTGTAAATCTGCTCAAGAGGGTTCTCGGCAAATAGGTGAAATATACGCAAACATTTTATGGCCTCTATAGGGGGGTTTTGGGATTGGGCCATCAAATGCTGCCAACGAAATTTTACCCCGACTGACCCTTGTTATCACGGCAACAAAATTTGAGACAAAAGGGCTATAATTTGGATTCTGTAAGAGATATCTCCAAGATCTTTGCGCCTAATGGGAGGTTTTGGGGATCGGGCTGTGAGGCCAATCTAATTCTACCACAAACGACCCTTGTTGCCATTTGAATGTCACGTGACCCCAAACGGTCAAGATCGTGATTGTAAAATATCTATGACCAGATATCTTTGTAACTGATCACCAGTAGGAAAACAGTGTTTTAGTAATTAAACAGCAAATATAAACGTACAAAACATCAGTTTATACACTTGTTAACGGCAACATTTAAGGACTTGCACATCGAAAACAGCAAAAATTACAAAAGGTGATATTATTCAGCAGCACACTGACACACAGTCAGTGTGATGCGGACAATATTACCTTTTGTAATTTTAGCTGTTTTCGATGTGCAAGTCCTTAAATGTTGCCGTTAACAAGTGTATAAACTGATGTTTTGTACGTTTATACCAGTAACAGACAGACCACATATCAAAGCAATGGCCAGTGATAAATTCACTTTAAATAAGATACATTTTTATACAAATAAAAAAAACAACTATCCCTGTTTTCTTATAGATTAAAACAACCAGCTTTTATTTACATGTATACATCATTTAGCAAAAAATGCCTGGTTAAATCACAGAAGTACTATATCTTCAGAAGTAAGTTCACATTTGACGTTATTCATTTGAATTTCAGCAGGCACATTAAAACTTGTGGTCTAGATGCACGTTCACTCACGATAATCAACAAACAAAGTAAATGTTTCGCAAAGGTCCAACAATCTACGAAATGATAAAAATTTCAGTCCCTTGGATCGGTTTGGAGTCGTCACATATTTACTCAGTCAGCGGACACACTCCGATAGTGATGTCATGAATTAGCCGAACGTGTCCTGTGATGCGTAGACCATGTAGAGAAATCCATCGTCATCTTTCTCGCGCTCATAGATCTCGCACAGTGTATAGCTGTTGCTGACAAGGGTGCGGTTATTCACCAACAGGTAGAATGACTTGTTTGGATGCAGCTGCAGACGACGACTACAAAAATAAACAGACAGTGTTTCCTCAACATCAATAAACAATAAACTCAATAAACAATATGCTGATAATTAAATAAACCCTAACTGTCAAACACTTGCTAAACTGCTAATACCTCAGCACCAGTGCTGTACAGCCACGCATAGCTAAGTGAGTGAGTGAGTGAGTAGGGTTTAACGTCCCGCCTGACACAGTATAGGTCATTTCGGGGACGGCCTTTGCAGGCAAAATTGCACATACACATAGTAGGCCTAATACATGATATAAATGTACAAAACATCAGTTTATACACTTGTTAACGGCGACATGCAATGAGTGACACATCATCTAACTGTCAATGTGCTGTTGAATAATATCACCTTTTTCTGATTTTTGCTGTTTTCGATGTGTCACTCATTGCACGTCTCCGTTAACAAGTGTATAAACTGATGTTTTGTACATTTATATCATGTATTAGGCCTATGGAAGATTCTGAGGATAGGCTGGACACAAAAGGTCACTAATGAAGAACTGTACAAAAAGATTCAATTGGCAGTAACCCTACTGCAGAAAGTGATACAGAGAAAGTTGCGCCTCTTCGGCCATATCTGCAGAATGGACGACAGCAGAAAGATAAAGACCCTGGTGTTCGGAATGATGGATGGTTCAAACAAAAGAGGACGGCCTCACCGAGAATGGTCAGATGACA
>Ga0209367_1011394_pt1 | contig 11798 bp, 11 predicted proteins | sample WorMetLIZISLAND2_FD_187412 | JGI IMG/M metagenome (GOLD analysis project Ga0209367, IMG submission 187412) | Marine gutless worms symbiont microbial communities from Max Planck institute for Marine Microbiology, Germany - Olavius geniculatus... ... | reverse complement strand
TGCCTTCCAGAGCGCGGAGCGATCCACGGAGTCAAATGCTGACTTAATATCGATGTAAGCAACATGCAGAGGTTGGCTGAACTCACGGTGTAGCTCTGACAGTAGCCGCAATGCCAGGATGGCGTCTGTTGTAGAGCGGCCCCTGGTAAATCCTGACTGTTGTGGTCTTCGACGTGCAGTAAGCAGAGGTTGAAGCCTATTGAGTAGGACGTGGGCGAAGATTTTACCAGGAACTGACAGAAGAGAAATTGGGCGGTAACTCCCGCAGGAAGTTCGCAGACCTTTACCTTTGTAGAGAGACACTATAATGCTTTGAAACATCAATGCGGGAACTGTCAATGGGATGAACCACCTTCAGGTGAAAAGTCTTGGGGTGAATCGTCCAGAAGGTTAAATATCTAGGTGTCAAAATGTCAAAGGGGTGTTCACCATCCCAGTACCAGCGAAAAGCACAATTCCTTCTTGTACCCGTTTCGTGCTGAACACGGTTAGTTTTGCAAGTGTATCTTTTTTTATTTGCTAGTAAGTAAAATAGCGTTGTGATTGTTTATGATTATGTTATAATTTCAGACACAAAATGGATAATACAATACATATTTGGAAGTCTGCTGACTGTGTGTGTCTCGATGTTGACTCTACAGTGATATTAGATGAAGGAATTGACAAGCTTGCTGAATTTTTCGGGAAAGGGGCAGAAGTTGCTAAGATGTAAGCCGTACTTTTATGTCATGTTGATTTTAAATTATGTGTCATGTAACTTACAACATTTCTGTACGTATTTGGGATACCTTGCTTAAGGCAAAGTTTGTGTGCACTGCCTGTGTGTTAAACGACTGGGTAACAATTTGAGTCATACCTGAACTGCGAGGTTTACTTTTTACTAGTTGGTTAGTTTGTTTAGTTAGTTGTTATTGTAGAAATTTTGATAAGTTTTTAATGATTGTGTTGTCACATTCTTTTGATTTAGCAGAGAGTAGTGCTAGTTATTTTTGTATTTCATGATATAATACTTTGAATTTGTTCCGTCTTAATAGATTTGTGATCAATAATGTCCATCTTTAAAATCAAATATTTTTCTTTGATGTGTGTTGCACAGCACAGCAGGTGCAATGCAGGGCAAAACGTCGTACAAAACTTCTTTGGAAGCTCGTCTGAATATTTTCCGACCTTCGCAAGCTGCGGTGAATCAGTTTGTTGCAAAACATCCACCTGCATTTACGCCGGGAGTTGAGTAAGTGTTTGCACTTTGAAATTGGCATAAATTAAGAGCTGCATTTACTGCATTTGAATAATGTTTTCATGTCTCTGAGATGCAAATTGAGACAAATTTAAAAAAATGGTCTAGTGAAGTGCAAAAGTTCTTGAATTTTGTGGGACTGAAATTGTGGGAATCATGCATCTGTGAGTCTTTGTGAGATATATAGTTAATCTTATGTAAACAAGAAGACGTTTTATTGCTTCAGGAACAGTCAGAGCTAATGCTGAAATAAACGACTGTTAAGGTGACTTGTTAAGTATTACTAACTGTTTTCAACTTTAACTTTAGACCATGTAGAATCGCTATGTTAGTTATAAACTTGTTATATTTAGGGTGTTGGTAAAAAAATTGCATGAGAAAAAAGTTCCAGTTTATCTCATTTCCGGTGGATTTCGATGCATAATTGAACCAATTGCTGCACAACTGAAAGTACCAATGACGAACGTGTTTGCGAATGAGCTTTTGTTCAATTCAACAGGTATCATTTATTTTGTGCATTGTTTGCATTTTGGTCAGTTTAGGCATACTTACGAGTTAATTAGCTTTAAATATGTGTATTTATTTTATTTGTTTGCAGAAAATGTAGGCTTGTTACTTGTCCAGTTATATGAATGTGGCAAAAGAACTTTTTAAAAGCTTTGTAAATTTTTTTAGCATTGGGTTGCATTGCTGCAAGTTCTATGTTGGTTGGCCATATTTGCAATGCAAGTTTTGACTGTGGATTCTAGTCTTCCAAATTTTCCCATATCGTTATGGTTTATCTAAATAGGACATTGGGTCACAAATGGCAACATTATTGTGGTGTTCTGTTTAATGATCATGTTTTTTATTTGTGGTTGTGTTCCTACTAATGAAAACTACCTGCTTTTTGCTTTTTGCTGTCCAAAATACTGAATAATAATGGTTCTGCGTTATGCAGCCCCTGATTTGGTCTCTCTTTTCTAGGTCTTGCGAATTCCAGCTAAGCAATATTTGGTCCGTCATTTTTATGGTCCTGCATATGACATGTCCTGCATTTTCAGTCACTTGACCACATCTAATTTTATTTACTGGGGCCAGTGCGGCCATGAGTGTAACAGGGGGAAGAGATAATAACGTCTGTCAAAGTACGTGGTGTTGCTGACAGCTATCTTCGTCATAAATAATACAGTTATTATTATAGTGATGTTATAGGTAAACCATCTGGTTATGTAACCAGCCTCCCAGATTAACTCAGCCTGGCCATCCTTCTGTGGGTTGGCACATTGAGTACCAGTAAAGCTGGGTTGTAAACAGATTTGCAGTGCACTTGTCCAGTACATTAGCTATACCCATGGTCTCACAGTGTAAGCTGGTGTCTGTCTCAGGGCTAAGGAAATGGAGATCGGTGCCACTTTAGGGGCGTATTGCTCGGGAAGTACTTTACTATATATTTTTTACGCTGTATGATCATGTATGTTCAATGTGCTTGTGCTATGCAGGTGAATATGCTGGTTTCAATGAGGACCAGCCCACCTGTCGTGATAACGGCAAAGCAGTCGTCATTCAGCAGCTCAAGGACCAGTTTGGCTATCGTCGGCTGGTGCATATTGGAGATGGAGTCACTGACCTGGAGGCCTGTCCCCCTGCTGTGAGTCTCTTCGATCGTGATAGCATTAGATTCAACATATTATCATGATGTTGATGTTGATGATGATGATTTATTGATTATTATTATAATTGCGATTATTATTTAGTTAACTTAACATGTTAATATGTTTCGTTAACATGTTGAAGAATTAATTGCAATTGAGAATCAACATCATTAAAAAACAATTATTTAAGTAAACTACAGTTATTTGACCATTGATTGATAAATTCCATAATTTATTGTCTTGCAGCCTCATCACTATCTAATAATTTTCAGTTGATAAGCGAATAAAAAAAGTTTGACAGTGGTTGCATCTTGTAGTCTTTCACTGACGGCAATTTACCACGTAAATGATTGATGTTTTAGGGCCACTTGCACCAAACTCAATTAAATTTAAGTCTCATTTAAATCCGGAGATAAATGTCAGAGAAAAATGTGTTGCACCAATGCCACTTAACTCAAAATCACACAATAATTGCCACTTGAAGTTAAGTGGGCAGAATTGGTCAATTAACTTTAACTACGTAATAAAAGAACCAGTTTAACATGGCAGAACGCAATGCAAACATTATGAATTCATCGCATAATCTGCATTTATAGTAGCGGATATAGTAACGTACGAAAAAATGTTTAATGAAAAGTAAGGTAAAAGGAAGCTATTATATGAAGCGTTCTCCAGATGGCGTTCCATTCCAACTCACGCCATCAATCAACACAAAATTATCAGCGGTCACGGATGGAATGGAATAATCGTTTCAGTTGATTATCTTTTTGGAAGCACCGCCACTGGTCGTGACAGCGTTGACAAGAGAAAATTTGATAACGTGGATTAATCTGTTTGTCGTTGAGTATTTGCAGCTGAGACCATTGTAAGTGAAAACGAAACACTTTTCTAAACTGCAGTGCACTGACAAGTATGAGTTCAGCGTCATTTACATTTAGTTCATCTTCTCAAGTTATTTGTATCAGTTGTCAGCCGAATATGTATCAACCCATATTTATGTTGGTTCTCATATATTCAGCTTATATATCACATTTCGCTAAAAATTATACAGTTCTGAAATTATTTCAATTTTTATACAGCATTTCAAGTGATGCCCACTGTTGTCAATGAAGCATGGTTGCTATCATCTGGTCGTCAAGGAAATGCTGTCGTCACGTGATCAAAGTTAGCCAATGGCAAGCGTTGTTACAGTTAAGTATGCCACTTAGCTAAGTGATGTGCAGATTGTGTTGGTTCAACGCAATCGATTTAAGTAGTCGGTTAAGTACCACATTAATTTAAGTGCTAAGTGGTACTTAACTAAGTACGCACTTAAAAATGATTGATGCAACTGGCCCTTAGATAACCTGCTCTCGTGCAATTAAAATTGTGTGTATCAGTTGTATTTAAAGTTAACTTACTTACTTACTTACTTACTTTTTTGTTTAGGATGCATTTATTGGCTTTGGTGGAAACCAGGTGAGACAGCGTGTTAAGAGCGAGGCAAAGTGGTTTGTGATGGACTTCTCTGAGCTTCTTAATGCCCTCTGATAAAGTTCTTTCCATTTCCTCACGTAGAAATATTGTTTTCATTCAGCTTCAGTGTTGCATTCAGTAACATTGTGACATTTTGATACGTTAATTTACTAATATGCATTTTTTTATCGTTATCATTAATTTTTTATTGCTGAGTTTGTTATAATCAGTTTTCAAACTGTTTTCATTGTTCTTCGGCCGTCCTTATAGCCTCATTATGCGTCTTGCTTCTCAGTCCATCCGTCTGTTTCATACGGGTTTGTGACTGCAAAACAAATATGTATAGAAAAACTGAAATTGATGTAAACATTTACCTCACTTTTAGTAACTGGTGTACCAATTTTTAGTTTAGAATGTCAAAGATCAAACCTTAATACTGTACATCGGGAACCTCAAGAAAAATGACAAAATGATCGTGCATAATTAACCTAATCTATTGTAACTGATTAGTATGCTAGGCAGTTTAAAAGTGGAGTTTAAATGAAATTCAAAAGAAGTAAGTTCTGTATGTGCATAGCTAGGCAGACGGTCGTGTGTCATGTCGGCAGTGGGCCAACATGATCACGTGTATTTATGGATAGTTATACTATTAATGATCAGTTTGTTGTCATTTTAACTTTATTGTTGTTTTTGACATTGCTTCACTTATTGTTAATGGGCTGTATTACTATCATGCCAAATTATTTATTGCTGGTTGTGAACGAACACTGGGAAGTTTTGAAACTTTATTATAATTAATGGACTAACCAAAACTGTGTACTTTTTGTGTCTCATTGCGTGACATTTCAAAAGTTAACAGCACATAAATTAAGCTTCGGAAGCTAAACATGCCGATAAATTTCCAGCTTTGTTTATGAAAATGTTTGATTGGCAGCAGAGTGACTATTATGCTGTATACTGGAGTATAAGACACAATTTCTAATTAATTGACCACAAGATTTAGATACAAGTTATTTTTAGCTGTTTTAGAAACTATGTGATTAGTTGGTATTTTTCCATGTAAAACTACATTTCTGACACTGTGGTGCTGTTATTGTGTGAGACTGTTGTGATATACTACATTTGTTGAAGCTGCATATTTTAATTTTATATGAATTGTATAATGTGAGCCAGTTTTATATTCATTTGTATTCTTTCACGTGTATTAATTTGCTACTAGCCCAGAAAAAATTCTCCAGTACAACTCATCCGGACAATGGAGGGTCATGAGTGCCGAGGGAGGTAGGGTTACTGTTTGGGGAACAGTGCCATAACCCCTCTCCAGTATGTTGTTTGGAGTCTATGCTCTGAGAACAATTTTTAAACAGTCAGCATTCAAATTGTACATTTTTATGCATTTTGCAAGCTGAAATGGTCACGTGTGCGGTGTTGATTTTAATTTCGTCTATTTACGAACTGTTCTTCCGCCTCCAACAACTTGTCCTCCACTGTGAGCAACTCGTGCTTTGTGACACATAATGGTTTTCAGGCCCTGTTTGCTATTTGAAGCAAGTGTCTATTTTATAGCAGTTTTAATGGTTATCTTTCAATGGTCACATTACTTGCATATAATATGCATTAGGTCACCGCACTTATTTATAGAATGTATGGTGCTTTAGTATTTTTATTCACTTTTTGGCATCACAGATTGCTCTTTTTCTCTATGGTTTTAAGAACAGTTTTTTATTGTCAGTAATGCATAATATATTTTGTTGACTTGATTTTCATGCTTTGTTAGTCCCGGTGGAATATAGGTCTCAGGTCGTCACTTATCTATCTCTGTCTATCCAGCCCTGCATGTCTCCACCATCGCTGCCACCTTTTTCCATTCATACACTTTAAACCTTTTCTACACCTTTTTTTCTACACCCTTTTCCTTTTCCGTGTGTTTCGTGGTAGACGTGGTTTATATGCGTGTCTGTTTGCATATCTGATATATCAGCCCGGTGCTACTGAGATGGCACGGAAAGTTTTAGGCATATTTCCAAGTTATATCATGCCTTACAGACGATAAACTGTTCATTCAGTGCATATTGTTTCTGTAAGATTGTGATTACGTAAACGTGAGTATTCACCAGTAGCGTAGCCTACGTTGTGGCGGAAGAGGCAGTCCCCCTCTAAATTTTGGCATGTTGGGAAACATTTTTTCTCATTTGAATATATTTCCCAAAGTTACAAACTTTTCGTTTGGAGGCCCTTCCATTTTGGGGAAATTTAGGGCATAGTAGAAATTTTGAACGCTCATATCTCCAGTGGCGGAAATTTTGCAGCTGTCAGTTGCAACTTCTTGCCCCAACCATTGTAACCAGTCTCGTATTTTAGGGGATGGGGGCACGGTGCGATGCCCCCCTTTGGCCCGACCATGAAAATTTTTTACAGGCGACTTTATATGAAAAAGGTGCGTTTCTTGCCATTTTCCAGCAAGAATTGCAAAATTCAACAATGTTTGATGGTCTTTTTTCATACTGATACAATATGCGATTGAAATCGCCGTGTGAGATTGCATCTGATATGACGCCGGCGTCGCCGAACGCTTTTGAATACCAGCTGCAAGCCGTATAGGCCTATAATATTTCGCGGCGGACGGGTTTAGTGTCCATGGGTGAGTGACACGGCACTATATATGAAACCAACATCAAGGCAGTCGGTGGCTGGCTGGCGCACGCCATGGGCAGTGGTTAATTAATATTTTAAAACGTCAGATGAACCCACCCACAACTTGCAGAGGCTACAACAAATAAGATATAAGTCCGTCCAAATGAGATATGCTTATTATTGCATGTAACGCGACTATGACAGCGCTCTTAAGATGCGTTTCTTTGCCCTGGCGACTGTGACACGCCCTATTCTCAGATAACACGAACTGCAGTGGCATCGCAGCGTGCCAGAGATTATAGATCCTATGTGCGACGTTATCAGAACTCATCAGTATGAGAATCCCAGGAACCAAGCTCCGTATGCTAGTGTCATGGTATCCTAATGTCATTAAGCGACGAATTGCCCTATTTCACTGGAGGAATAGACAGTTTGGACACGCCCGTCCGCCCGCTGTCTTGTACAGCATTTGCTGCCAGCCCGCCACTGGCACACGGAACAGCTAGAAGTCAAAGAAAGGATAGATGAAACGTAACTATGAGCTCAGCTTAGTCATTAGCAAGTGGAGACGACAATGGCAAAGCGTCACATTGCATCCGTTTTACGATGTCAAACGCCAAAGACACGGCGCATCGCTTGCGAGCGACGACATCGGCGACGATCAACGGATCAAGCATTCTGACGACGACAGACCGGGCTTGACACGGCCCATTTATTATTGTACTGTAGGCCTACTGTGCCTGTTGTGAAGTTTATTGCTTTTTTATAACTCACATTAATCCGTGACGACGTTTTGCAGCTTGCTAAACTCTATTTTTTGCTAAAACAACGCAAATATCTGTGATTTTTTGCATTTCCTAATATGAAAAAAATTGGCGATTTTGCGGCTTCCATTGAACGTTCAAAAGCAAAAAGTGTTTCAGCTTCAGGGGGGAGGGGCTTCGCCCTTCTGACCCCCCGACCAGGGCTCTGCCCCTGGACCCCGCTGGGGGCTCCGCTCCAGACCCCCGTTATAGGCTCGCGCTCTGTGCGCTCGCCATGCCCCCTTTGCAAAATTTTAACTACGCTACTGATTGTAACCCACTATGTATTTACTGTTCAGCATGTAATTTCATACCAGGTTCCTGACATCTCTGCGTTGGAACAATATTAAAAACAACTAGAAAGCAGTCAGAGACCGCACACCTCCGCCAACGCCATGTTGTTCGCCAGGTGGCAGCACCATATTCGGTTTGGCAGCGGTTTCCCGTATGCCCCATTGAAAGCAATGTTAACGAAAATTTCAAAGTGATCCAGAATCCAGGATTCCTTCCGGATCACCCCCAAAATTGAATCACTGATAGTTTTTGCCATTCTCGACATTCCCAGAAAATTACACAAAGATCCGTCCATAACTTTTTGAGATATCTTGCTAACACACAGACAGACAGACAAACAAACAAACTCTGGCAAAAACATAACCTCCTTGGCGAAGGTAATAAAAAGTACATTGTGAGCTGGAATTTTTCACTAACAAACAGTATTTTATAGTGTTTAATATATGCAGCATGTATGAGTGTTTGCAAAGATTATGCGTTACTTGTGTCTGATAGTTTGGTAGTATTATTGTTTGGACAAAGCACATAGGCCTAAGCATGTGAAAGGATAATACATAACATAACTCATTGTTACACTGAAATATTTCGCTGCTTTTTTAAAACAGGTTTTAGTTTATCAGTGTGACAGAAAGTCGGTTGATGGAACAGTGCAGAGTGTGGGCCAAAAAGTATGCCTCCAAGCTCTAACTTGTGTCTATAACATATGGAAACTAGAAATTTGGGGCAAGGCCCAACGTCAGTCCGCCCGGCGCCCTAAGTCCGATTGGGGGAAATTAGGGGTGGGGTAAAATTTTCTCGGCACCAAAGTCACGTGGCCCGAACTCAAATGCATTGGCATACGCCGAACGCGCAATGTCGACTTCGGTTAGGTCAACATGACCGCTTATAACTTTGTTCGTAGTGGACGGAATTTCACAAAATTCTTTTTGTTCAACGCCGAAAGGATCGTTCTCGTCAACGCCGTTTAGATTTTGTCGCTATCTTTATCGGTTCCAGAGATATTTGCGCTCAAACTCGAAAGTTATCGTAAATCGCACCGATTTTTGCACGTTTTTGCCCTCCAAAATTTTTAAGGGGCCGGTGCCCCCAAAAGTTGTACTTGCGTTAACACCCCAACCTAGAGGCGCGTCAAGTGCCAAGGTTTCGTCGGGATACCCCATGACACCGAATTTATAAGCGCTCCTTTATTACATTTTAAGCCAATTTTTGATCCCCCCCTCTTTGGAAAAAAATTGTAAAGGAAGCCCCCGTCCCCGGTGGGGGTTCGCTAGTAAGACTTGGTCATTCTCTGGCGCGTGAAAAAAATTGGTGGCGCAGCACCCCCTACATGTAGGGGCAGAAATATGATCTTCCGAAAAATACGCTTTGGGTGGGTACAATTCCACATCTAGATCTACAAGCTTACTGGACCAAACTTCACCGGACTTGTTTCGCCTAACGCGGGAGGAATCGCTGTCGAACAAGTAACTCACCGATTTTGAATATCTTCATCCTTTTCGGAGATATTCGCCGCCAAACTTTGAAGTCGACCGAAATCGGGCCAAATTTTGCATGTTTTTGGCCCCTAAAATTTTTTTCGGGGAGGCTCCCCCAAAATTTTGGACCGGGATTATAAAATTGAACGCAGCTCCGAGCATCATGCAAAATTTCACGCCGATCGGCCTACGGAGCTCGGAGATACGCGAGGAAAAGAAATAAATGCCATTCGCTCCGCAAGCTATCGCTTCCGGGCGGACTAACTAGAAATATGGGACAGAGCCCAACGTGAGGCCGCCCGGCGCCGTAAATACGATTGGGGGATAGCTAAGGGGTTGAAATTTCGTTCGCAGCAAAGTCACGTGGCCCGAACGCAACTGCATTATCATATAGGCCTACATTATAAATACATGTATAGCAAGCGCAATGTTAAACTTTGGTGCATGGTTCGAAATGAGACAACGGAACTTTGTTGTTTGTGAACGCAAATTCGCCAATTTTTTGGCATTCAACGTTGAATTGATCGTGGTTGTAAACGCGGTTTTGCATTTATCGATATCTCTAATTCTCGAGATAAATGCGATCAAATTCTAAAGTTGTCCGACAACGCGCGAACTGTCGATGTCGGGTAGGTCGAAATGAGCAAACACAACTTTGTGGTTCATAGACCAAAGTTCACCAGATTTTTTTTTCAACGCGGAAGAAATGGTAGTTGATAACGCCGTTGACCACTTGTCGATATCTTAATTTGTTCGAGAGACATTTGCCGTCAAATTCGAAAGTTGTCCTAAATCACGCCGAATTTTGGAAGTTTTTTGCTCTTTCAAATTTTAAGGGGGCGGTGCCCCCCCCCAAAAAAAAGAATTTTTTACACGGGTTAACACCTCCATCTAGCGGCACATCACGTGTTAAAGTTTCATTAAGCTAATCCCCTTAGCGCCAAAGATCGTGAGACTCATACGTTACATTTTAAGCCAATTTTTGACCCCCTTTGAAAAAATTGTTGGGGGAGCCCCCATCCCCGATGAGGTACATACGCTAGCAAGACTTGGCCATTTTGTAGCGCGTGTAAAAATTTCAGGGCGCAGCACAGCCTATAGGGGCCTAGATATGGTATTCCGAAAAAATCGATTTTATGGGTACACTTGCACCTCTAAATCTCCGTAATTAGTGCACCAAAGTTCACCGAACTTTTTTCGCCCAACGCGGGAGCGAACGCTGTCAGTCACATAGTTTTCCGATTTTGGATATCTTTATCCGTTCCGGAGATATTCGCGCTCGAAATTGGAAGGGGTCCGAAGCTGGGCCAAATTTAGCACGTTTTTTGCCCCACAATTTTTTTGGGGACAGACCCCCAAATTTTCGGACAGGCATTTGTAAATTGAACATGCTTCCAAACATGTGGCAAAATTTCGCGTAGATCGGCCCACGGACCTCGGAGATCTCGCGATAAAAAATAAACTAGAAATATGGGGCAGAGTTCAACGTGAGGCCGCCCGGCGCCGTAAGTCCGATTGGAGGACAGTTAAGAGGTTGAAATTTCGTTCGCAGCAAAGTCACGTGACCCGAACGCAACTGCGTTATCATATACATGTGTAGCAAGTGCAATGTTAAACTTGGGTAGTTCGAAATGAGACAACAGAACTATTGTTTGTGAACCAATGTTTTTGCGTTCGACGTGGAATCGATCGTAGTTGTAAACGCCGTTTTCCGTTTGTCGATATCTATATCTATTCTAGAGATATATGCCATCAAAGTCGAAAGTTATCCGAAAACGCGCGAACTGTCGATGTTGGGTGGGTCGGAATGAGCAAACACAACTTTGTGGTTGATAAATCAAAGTTCACCAGATTTTTTTGTTCAACGCGGGAGAAATGGTAGTTGATAACGCCGTTGACTGCTTGTAAGATGCTTGGAGATATTTGCGGTCAATCTCGAAAGTTGTCCTAAATGAGGCTCATACGCTACGTTTTAAGCCAATTTTTGACCCCCTTTGAAAAAAATTGTTGGGGGAGCCCCCATCCTCTGTGGGGTATACGCTAGCAAGACTTTGTCAGTCTGTAGCGCAGTGCTGTCCAACCCGCGGCCCGTGGGCCGCATGCGGCCCGCAAGGGGATTTCATGTGGCCCGCCATCGTCTCACATAAATTGTAGTTTTGGTCCGGTGATTAGTCAGATGAAATCAACTTGCAAAATTCAACAATGTTTGATGGTCTTTTGCGTTTCCAAATTTCAGAAAAATGGGCGAATTTGCGGTTTCCATTGA
>Ga0209367_1011393_pt1 | contig 11798 bp, 9 predicted proteins | sample WorMetLIZISLAND2_FD_187412 | JGI IMG/M metagenome (GOLD analysis project Ga0209367, IMG submission 187412) | Marine gutless worms symbiont microbial communities from Max Planck institute for Marine Microbiology, Germany - Olavius geniculatus... ... | reverse complement strand
AATCTCACCATGCCAACGAAAATTCGTATATACTCCACATGCGTGCTGGCAGTTCTCCTCTATGGCTCAGAAACCTGGACTCTTACACAAGCAGATTGGAAACGATTGGACTCCTTTCACATGCGGTGTCAGTGGCGGATACTTCACACCAGATGGTATGATTTCGTATCTAACAACAAAGTGTTACGCCAGACCGGTCTCCTGGCAGCCTCTTCCATCGTTCGCAAACGAAGACTCGGACTGTTCGGTCATGTTGCCAGACTCACAGAGGACGTCCCAGCAAACCAGATCCTTTGGACTTGCTGCGAAGCCCAAGACGGTGCCCGACCATCTCCTGATTGGAAATGCGCTCGTGGTCGACCTCCCATTACCTGGATCCATCAAATCTGCCGGGACACAGGAATATCAGTGACAGACGCTCTGCAGCTGGCAGAAGACCACTCGTTTTGGCGACAAATCGCAACAGCGTAATGCTACGGCTGAATGCTTCGCATCTTGATGATGATGATGTATTTGGATTAATCAAAATTATCTGGCATTTAAATATTTTATTTTTAATTGTTCAGTTAGTTTTCGTTTTCAGTGGCGTGAGTATGCCGTTAGAAATGCCATAGAAAGCCTCTGATGGTCGTTGGTGCTCTAAATAATATGTTACACGGTAAGTGAAGTTTAGCATTAATTATAGTTTTCGCTTTCGTTAAAATAGTTAAGTGTTTGTCTGTTTAGAGTACGAACATTTGCCAGTCACTTCTTTACAGTTATACAGTAATGGTGGCAGAAATATTTGTAACATACAAATCAACTGCACATCAAAAATGCTAAAAGAACCAATGGGAGTAGTGCAGTTTTGAGTTACAATAGTGTGACCGTCATACTGCAGATATGTTCAGTTTAGTGAGTGCATTTTTACCTCCGCCAAGGAGGTTATGTTTTTGCTAGACTTTGTCTGTCTGTCTGTCTGTGTCAGCAAGATAACTCAAAAAGTTATGGACGGATCTTTCTGAAATTTTCTGGGAATGTCGGGAATGGCAAAAACTACCAGTGGTTCAATTTTGGGGGTGATCCGGAAGGAATCCTGGATTCTGGATCACTTTGAAATTTTCGTTAACATTGCTTTCAATGGGGTATAAGGGAAACCGCTGTCAAACCAAATATGGTGCTGCCACCTGGCGAACAACATGGCTTTGGCTGAGGTCTGTGGGCTCTGACTGCTTTCTAGTTTTCTAATATTTTTGTCGGTGAGAAACTTGGTTGTTGTAGTTTACTCAAACTCCGCTCAGGAACATCTGAATACAATTTTGTATACGGGTTTTGTTGAGGAACTGGTTGACATCTTGGAACTGAAAGATGCACAGCTTACTGTAAGTTGATGTAGATTGTTTTTTTCTGATTTCATGTATCTGGTTCCATTTTAGGTCGACTCGATTCTATTCTATTCATCTGTCCATCCATAAGAAATTGTCTAGTTTGAATGAAATTAGTGCAAATGTGGGAAGTCATTGAGTGACCCTATCCATGGTCAAGGTCTAGGTGACCTTGAAACTTAGTATTTTCTATTTACAAAGTCTCTCTCCTGCATCGCTTGCAATGACTACTGATTCTTAAACTAGGTCATCAGGTCATATTTTTGATATTTGGCTGAGTTTTTATTTCTGTGTGAACTTTATTTTGCACAACTTATAAAACTGGTAGTGAGAGGTGCCATCCACAGTCCTGTGTAGCTCAAATTCCATTACGCCGACTTTGTGATTGTGGGATTTCCCGCGCTTTGCCGCAAACTAAATTCTAGTGACACAAATGGGTTTGTCACGGACTTTGTCGCAACCATCTTGATATGTTGAGATGGTTTGTGTCTGCAACTTTCATGGTACGCATTCGTGACTTTTACCGAAGCTTTATGGTTTTATGGTTTGTGAAAGTTGGCGTAATAGAATTTGGGCTTATAGGGCTAATTTTCTACGTTAGTTGTCTGTTGCAGTTTTTATGTATGTGTGATAGGACAAATTAGAGCACTGAGGTTGTAGCTAAGATAATTTTCCTTTTGTAGGACATAAAAGCAACAGTACTGAGAACACTTGCTGCGATCGTACATCTGGACAGAAATCCCAAGTATAGTCATACTTTTACATTTTTGTCTAAAGTTGACAGTGTTAGCATTATTATAAAGTTAGCATTATCGACCTGTAAGTGTTAATGCTAATGTTTTTGTATTGGAATAATCTTTGTTGTATTACGTAAAATAGCGTATGTCTTTTTGGTATAGTGCATTGCATGCATTACACATGTTACATATCATCCATCTATTTAGCTCGATGCATTATCTGCATTAGCTCAGTGTAATTAACCAATGGCCACTACTTCATATGTGCAAAGAAACTAAACTTGTTCGTTTTATTATGGGATACACTTAACGATGTTCGAGACCATTTAGCATAACCCTCTCACAACTCTGTGTTATTTATGGATACAGCTCTGAGCTCTACATATTTTAAGCTTGTGTCCTGTATTTTAGATCCCATTACTTCTATAACCTGCTGTTATTCTTTCTCATTTTTTATGTTTCTTCTTTTTATGCTGTTACCAAACATTACTGCTCGATTCTGGCAGAAGCACCAGTTTGTGAACAGTGAGCCCAGAGTAACCGTTTTACCATGAGAATAATCAGAATTTGAACCCATCACTTGTTGAACAAGAGGGTGCGGCCGTTGAGGGGCCGCTCGCTATGGGGCCATCCTTGCAGTTGAGTACGTGTTAGACAGAGTTAGATGGAGGGAATTATATTTCAATATTTGCCCATCACTAGCTAATATCGCAAAAGTACAAAGTAATCTATGGTTTTGTCAACGACTCTATGTAAACAGTAAACAATAAACATAGAGATGTTAAAGTTAACAACGCAATTAGCCATCGTGACCTTGACCTCTGACCCCTTGACCTTGAAATTGGTCCACGAGGTGCTGGTGTCCCAGGGACCCTTCCTACCAAGTTTAGTATTCGTAGGCCTTTTCGTTTTACCTCTAGGTGGAGGCACGGAACAGACAGACGGACGGACAGACGGATAGGATCAACACATGATGGGGCATCCTTTTACGAAGGACGGCCCCATAACAAGGCTGTTACTCGTTCGTATTTAAAGGCATGTGAATAAGTGTTGTTTTGTCGTAGATTGAGTATTATTATTGATGCTACTGGAGCAGCCTCGTATCACGGCTTTCTGCCAGTGGTCATGCGAGATTGTATTCAACACATGATTGGTATGTTACCACACTCTAGGCTATATGTCTGCGTGTAATAATGATCACTTCGTTCAGCCAATCAGTCGGGTCACCCCTGTCCTCCAGTAGACAGCATTCTGAAATGAATGACTGGAGGATAACGGAAGATTATTAGAACTACCGTCACTGTTACATATGCACACTTTGAATGGTCAGTTCTTACAGTTTTAAGTTAGGATTGATATTGTGATTTGTGTGTTGCTTTGTTTGATTTTTTTCTGTGCATTTGCCTGGAAATGTCGTTCCCGAAGTGATCTGTACTGTGTTGGGTGGGACGTTTAACCCTACTCACTCACTCAGTCAGTCGGTCCACTCATTTTTCTTCAGATGATTTGATGTTTCATGGTGTTGCCAGTTTCTGATATATGTGTGGTCTTTTAATGATAATCTATAACATGTAAACAAAATAATTATTTGCTTTGATCTTGTGTGTGTGATGTGTGTAATGAATTTGCAGTGCAGTGCTGCTTGGCGTAGTACAGTTGCCCTCCCCCCCGCCGATTGAGAGGGGCGGGCAATGGAGGAGGTTTTCCCTGGGCCTTGCGACGTTTTGGGGGCCCCATCATCGCTCCAAAATATAAAGTACACCAGAATGCGCTATTTTAAAAAAGCAAAATTTAGAAATTTTCTTCCCTGCAAGAATGTTTTTTCCGGGCCCCACTGTGGCTTTCGACGTTTCTGCCCTCAACACACATCTACACTTGTTAACCTCCTTGGCGGTATGAATTTGGACAGAGTTTCTGCCTAAAAGCGGTACATATGTCTGCCGTGGCGAGTTCACCGCGACATTTGCCTAATGACATTTAAATGTACACTTGAGCGTTCAACTGTATACTCCCACTGGACCTACACTCATAGTACAGCTGCGGCGCCGACGGCAGCTCTGTCAGCCGATGTAGCTGGATGCACTGCAACTTGTGATGTTGATAAACTAGCTCAACACAGATGACATCTGGCAGTTGGATGGAAGGGAAAAGAATTTTATCAGCTGCAACTGACCACTGAATGCGACCAATTGACAGCACAACAGACATGGTCCGCTGACTGTTCTGGACATGAATTAATGACTGGCACCCCGGCACCTCGCAGCACAGATGGCAGGGAGACTGCTGTAGCTGCGCTCCGAGTCTCAGTCGGGGTTACCGTTTTTAGTACATAACAACCGCCCCGAATAACGCTCGGGATTACCGCTGAGGAGGTTAATGTGATAGTGATCGTTTGATCCTTCAGCCCTTTGATGCTGATGGACAATAGATAGGGCATTTGATCTGTCTAAATTACAACTGCCACAGCATTTCCCAGCCTAATGTTGAATAACGGTGGAAAAATTGTCCCGGTAAAGAGAAAAGTTCCGATTGTGTGCAGTGACAGATGACGTACTATGGATGTCCGAATGGTATTATCAGGATATATCTGATGCTGATTTGTGATTGGTGTGTTGAAGCTAGCTGGTAACTGGTTAGTGTTAAGGCACGTACAGAGCGATGTAACTGAACTGAACATGGTTTAGTTTTTGATGAATGGACCAATGGGCAAACGGACCAATGGGCAAGCAGGCAAGCCCATTGGTCAGTTCGTCAAAAACTAAACCATGTCAGTTCAGTTCAGTTACGTCGCTCTGTTCACAACTTTAAGTTACTCTGATACATGTATATGTTGGTTGTTGCAGATCCCGAGCTCGAGCCATATCCACAGCAGCTAACAACTGCACTGTTCTCATTCCTGTACCACCTTGCCAGCTACGAGAACGGTCAGTTGAAACATCAGTTATTTCTCTCATGTATATTTATAGATCTTGTGGCTGATTGGCAAATTATCATTGGGTAATCACCAGAAACAGATGCAAAACAGATCTTAACAGCTTTCCCCGCAGGAAACTGGAGGAGACCACTGGGACGTCCTCGTATTACATGGATGAAAACCATTCAGCAGGATCTGAAATCCAGTGACCAGATTGATGTCTACGTTTGGCGCTACGCACTTTTAGTGGTGCTTGCCAGAAATGATGATGATGATGATGAATCACCAGCAGCCACAAAAGAAATCTTTGTCAATTTATCACCTTTAAGCTTAGACTGATTCAGTCTGGTTAACTTTTTACATGGAGTGAATATGAGCTTACTACATTGAAGTTAGTACAGTGACCATCTATCAAGCTTTGTATTTGTGATGTTTCTAAACAGTAGAAAATGTCAGTATTAAATTGCAGTTTTGCAGTAATTGTTCAAGTGGTATGTGAAACTCACTCTTTAATTTGTTGTTTACTTTAAGTTGGTGCCTTTAGCTTATACAGTGGACAGCAATATGTTATTAAAGCACTCGCCAGGTATGCCGGTTATCTAAAAATAGAGCACATTATAAGCGGCCATTGTGTCTGTATGAAGGCGATGAGGCGCTGGTTTCGTGTGGAATAATGGAGTCTTTGCTTCGTGTGATCAACTGGTACGACAATGACGATGGCCAGGATCACATTACGGTATCTACTTGTGCTGTAAATCCACCTGACCAGGAATAACTTCTAAACTGCAGTGTGTAGTAGATTCTTTAGAAGAAGCTTGTGCATATCACAGAGTTGTATAGAATAGGTCTGTTATAGAGGTATCTGTTAAAGTGAGCTGGTAAATTTGGATTGAAGTGATTAGTACAGTGTACTGTAGTAATGCCTACGGACTACCGAACAGCAGGTAATCTGTGGTAATTGATTGATTATTTGTAGTGGAAAATCTTATGATGTAATTTTTCCAATTTTTAGATGACACTGCTATAGCCTTTTTTTAAATGTAGAGCTAGTATTCAACTGCTATTCAGTGCGGTGGCAAATGCGAGTTTGATCTGGTGTGCAGTACGTGACGAGGGCGGTGCGAGTGGTTGATCTGATAACAAATCTCGACATGCAGACATTTCAGCAGTATGGAGGAATGACTGCGTTCATCAACAGGCTACAGGTCAGTCAGTCGCGCACTGCAGCCAGGTTGAACTGATTGGTGTTGGTTCATTTTAGTTTAGTTTACCTTACCTTACCTCTGGGGTGGACAGGCTTTTACACCTGCCCAGCGCTGAGGCCGTATCAGCTCGGCCCAATGCGCATCCCCGAATGTAACCAGAAGGTTACAGGTGGCGGCCATAAAGCCGTAGTCAGCAGTGAAGCCAAAACCAGCACAAGAGCACTGGTAACGTGTAGCAATCTGCCTACACGAATTTGGTCAGCGCTTAGTTGCTCCTCGCCTCCAGATTTTAGAAATTTTTCGGGTCGTTGGTGCAAAGCCCCACCACCACGGCAAGGTGGCTGACCTCGGTGGGGTAGTTTAGTTAGTTTATACACTTTTTCAGAGGTCAGTCCATTGCGTAAGCCTGGCGAAAAAAGATGAGTTTTCGGCCGAGCACTGATAAGTAACGGTGAAACTGAATAATATATTTTAGTGAATAAACAGTTACAGTGTCACAGTTTTATAGTACCGTGACTTTGTTCGGGATTGTTTATGGTCTGTTTTTTTTGTATAAAAATGTTTCGTAATTATTTTGTCCAGTTTCTCGTCAATTTGCAAAAATTGTGATTTGTACCAAGCAGAGGAAAACAAAAGCTTGAGTAAGAGTAAATATTGATAAGTGAGTAAATATTGATTGTACGTTTCAAAATAATCTGTTTTGGTCTGCAGTGAATGCTGTGAACAGTAAACAGACAGTAGTATAATTTGCAAGTGGAATGCATTGTTTAATGTTGTGGTATGTTGGTGTTTGTCTGACATCCAGCACGAGGTGGAGATATGCCGCAGTGAACAGCCGTTTGTAATCCAGTCTCGCTGCGCCGAATCTTTCACAAGTGCCACCGACAGTCAGCTTGTATCACCCACGGCCGATGACCAGCAGTCGGCACATTACTCTGAGTTACCAGGTCCCTCTGGCCTCTCCGGTCACCCCACCGACGATGTGGCAAATGTGGCACTGTCATCTGCTATTGACATCAACAGTGTTATAAAGACAACTTCGTGGCCTACAAAAAGTATTCGTGATATTATGCATTAAGTAGTGTTTTATACTGACTGTTAGTTTTTTTTCTAAAAGTCTCGTTTTATGTTTGCTACAATTCTTTTGGCATTTTGTTATTTCTTAGTGCTTTAGAACTGCTGATCAGGTACCGGTAGTGAGAAGGATATCCGGTCTGTAAGTTTCTTTTTTATCGCAGTTTTTAGAAATCCTCTTATGTGACTTAACGTGGAATAAGTTGGAGGATGAGTAATAAACAAAAGCCATCATAATCTTTGCGTGTGTGTTGCTGATGGGGTAGACTGCTGGTATAATAATTTAGCTTGTGGAAGTGAAGAGGAAACAGCTGAACATTTGCTTCTTTTCTGCCCAAAGGGGGCAGTAGAACGGCAACAGTATTTTGGTGTCTGCATCAACATATCAGGTGTACTCCAGGATAATGATGCCCTAGTTGAATTTCTCATCTGCTCATGGCATCTGCCCCTCTTCCCCCTCCCCCATGTAGGCAGTGCCTGCTGAGCTCGTCATGCTGACGCCAACAACAACAACAATTTTGTTGTTATAGCCATTCATTTTGTTATTCATTTGTTAACAATGTTAATGTTAGCTTCACTCCGTGAGCACTATCTCCCAGTGTCTTGTATGAAGAGTGAAGCTGTACGTCATGTTTTTTTTTGTGCTGTGTCATATAGCATTGCAGTGCTTTCCGCAGCGGGCTGCTCTGCTGAAATCAATGCTAAATTTCCTGAAGAAAGCCATCCCAGATCCCGCATTCGCCGACAGCATCAGACATTGTGAGTTATTTTAATTGTAATTTTGTGTGTTTGTTAAGCATAGTCGGTATATGTGGCTTGTAATTTGATACATTTAACTCTATAGCGCACTGGTATCGTTCATTTTGCAGCATTTGTAAATCCTGTTTCTAGCTTCTATTAGTACAAGTTGCCTGACTCCCAACTTGTATTCGGGACTCGGCGTTTATTCGGTTCTTGGCTTTTATTCAAGGTTTTACAGTAATATGTTTTGGGGCTCTAGTAATTGTGGAAAACGTGGCTGGTTAAAATGGAAAGTGCTGGTTGTTGGTAGCAGTAGTAGTGGAAAATTGGTCTGGTGTGTTTATTATTCATGAGTTCGTGAATGACACTGCGTCATTAAATCTGGCTATCAGATCTCTCGCTAGTTTGGATCGGATGCAGACATATTCGCGACATATGTGTTAGCAGGTCTTGGATGCATTTTAGTAAAAGTACATTTTTATTTGTTCATTTGATTGTTTTGTTCGAATTGGTCGTTTTGATTTTGTTCGTAATGATCATGTAAATTACGGCCTCAGCGCTGGGCAGGTGTAGCCTGCCCTCCCTGGAGGTAAGGTAAGGTAATGATCATATAGATGTGTGTGTTTTTAGTGATGGATGGATCTCTGCCGTCATCTCTGAAGCATATCATCAGTAATGCTGAGTACTACGGCCCATCTCTGTTTCTTCTTGGTTAGTTGTGTGCATCTTGTTGCTGATCTCCAGGGCCCGCAGTTTTCCACGGAAAATTTTGCCCAATTCTGCGGGCCAGTTTGCAAAATTCCGCTTCTTGTCCAAATTCCGTGGCTCAGTGCGGCCTTGCATTTGTAAGTAAAATAAGCTTTATCCTGTTCAAAAACTTTTGTTTCTGAAGGGCCAGCTGGCATAGTGACGTTGTGCTGAGTTATGCTAACAACGCACAAAGAAAATTACCTATTTTTGTTTGTTTTAAAAGTGCAATCTTTCAGGTTGCGCTGTGTTTATTTACGATTGTGCGATAGCTATTAGTAGGGCCCACAGCTTTTAGTAGTTTGGTTTGATTTTTTCCGTGATAAAAATATGCCATCAAGTCAAAAATCATACTAATTGTCGATGAATTTTCATCTTCTGCAAAATTCCGCGAAATTCTGTGGAAATATCAAAATTCGGCGGCAAAGGAAAAATTCTGTGGCTTGGCTCAAAATTCCGGGGCTTGCCGAAAACTGTGGGCCCTACTGATCTCTAGTGTCATTTAGTCCCCATTTTTATGTGTATGGCTTGTTTTGCACTGTACACTGTGTTCCCTCGAAAACGTCCTACTTTGTTACGGTTCATAACTTTGCCAAAAATTAACCATTTATCAAAATTTTTTTGACTGACACATTCTCTGGACAATTAGCGATAACGTAAAAACTTTATTAAATATCCCACCACACTTTAACTGTGTTGCTACACTACCATGTAAAACATAAATTTAAAAAAAATCACATCACTATAATACATATGCAAAATATATATATTCTGAGAAAGTTTTTACTAATTTTCATGTGGAAATCAAGTTATGCTTAGTTTCAGATACATTTCTGATGTTTGTAAAAAAAGGAGTTAGAGGTGATTGGGACATCATTGTGCATTGTTTGTCTAGCAACGGGTCTGGTGACGGTGTACGTGTTTCAAGAGCCGTCATTACTGTCATCTCTACAGGACAATGGACTGACTGACGTAGTACTGCATGCTCTGCTTGTCAAAGATGTACGTTGTTATCTGTTCTATTTGCAATATTTATTTTTTTTCCCTGTCGTTTCATTCTGCTGTATTTGGCTGTATTTTATTAAACATTTTTGCATGGTTAGTCTGTCCTTATGGATTGTTGGTAGTCACATTGGGTAAAGAACCTTTGCATTGTTTGCTCATCTTTTTGTGTTTTGTTATATCAGTTTATTTTATTTTATTTGAGGAAATTCTGCTGGTTGTTGTTCTCAGTGATTTTTGAAAATAACTATTCATTGTTAGCCGAGAAGATAACTAGTTTTCTGAGGATCAGACATTCTATATGCAAGACTGCATCAGTTTAGTGGGTTCATGTACAGGTGAGATTGCTTGTTTAGAGGTGCCAGCAAATCAGATTATGGATGACTGTTTTTGGTGACTGCTTAAGGCGTTTTTGTTTTACTAGACTGCAGCACATTGTGACTTGTTTTTTAAATTGTGTTGGCTGTCAGCATTGGGGATTATATCATGGCAAAAAAAATCCATATTGATTGTCGCTAGCAGCAAAGATGCACCAGGCTCTGCTTCTGGCAGTTTGTCGACATAAGTGATTAAAATGACCTCACCCTTTCCATCCCCTCTCCTCTCAATCAGTCGTCATGCACTGCTGCCTGTTGCAGACAGTGACGGTCTGCATCCCACTCACAAATGCAGGCTGCATCTGTGTGCTATTGCGGTCCATTAGAACAAGTCAGGTGGCATTTGCTGGTGATGTCTGCACGATATCGTACTTGCGGTCTGTCCCACGATATCATAGGGAGTAGGGATGCATGGCTGGCGATCGATATTGTGATATCAGCTTATTGATATAATCCCTGGTAAGCATGCTTCCTCACAATGCTTTTCTGGGTCATAGTGATTGCCAAAGAAAGGTCTGTCAACATGAGTAGATGTTATGCTTGTGAAATGCTGATGATGGTGATATTTACGTGCATCAGAAATGTTGCTGTAGGTGCCGGCGACGAAGGAGGTGCTATCGTCGCTGCCTAATGTGTTCAGTGCTTTATGTCTCAACAGCCGAGGCCTTGATGCATTCGTTCAGTATCGGCCATTTGATCGACTTTTCCGAGTTCTCTTCTCTCCAGACTACCTGCCGGCAATGCGGCGGCGCCGTAATTCCGACCCTCCAGGTTACCTTACTTTTTCTTACCTTCTGGGCAGACAGGCTGTTACACCTGCCCAGTGCTGAGGCTATGTCAGTTCAGGCCAATGCGCGACCCCAAAAAGTTACGGTAACCAAAGGTCACGTAAACGACTGTGAAGCTGTAGATGGCTGTGGAGCCGAAATTGGCATTAAAGCTAGAGATTAATCAGTGCATGAGCTGTTCGTATAAAATTGGTGTGCTCTTGTTTTGCTCATTTCATCCGGATTTTAGAAATCTTTCAGGTCTTTGGAGCTTTAAGCCCCACCACCATGACAAGGTGGCACATTATGGTGGGTCTTTCCAGGTGCAGTGTTATGCAACAATTTATGTTGTCATTGTGTCACTGCATCTGGTAGAAATTTACATATGTAGATATGTTTTTCTTTGCATAATTAATTTTTTATTTTTTTTTTTCTGTGAAGCTTTTGACGTATTTTCAAAATACACTGCTTTTTGCTTATGGTACTTGATCTTTTTGACTTTCATCATTTCTGCAGTTCATTTTATTGTAACAAGATGGCTTTTTACGTGCGAAAGCAGATACTGTTTTCAGCGCATCTTAGCCATCGCAATTCTGTCCGTCTGTCTGTCCGTCCATCCGTCTGTCCGTCACACGGGTGGATCAGTCAAAAACGGTGCAATCTAGTATCACCAAATCTTCACTGTCGGCTGCCTGGAAGACTCTATTTTCAACAACCCGTAAAGCTTTTCATAAATTCGAAGGGGGTCACCCCGAACGAGGGCACTGAATGTGAGGGGGTGGGCAAAATTTGCGATTTTTGGCCAATAAGTCGCTGTATCTCAATAACGGTGCGAGATAGGGCCTAGGTTACTATTAATCACTAATAGGA
>Ga0209367_1011391_pt1 | contig 11799 bp, 8 predicted proteins | sample WorMetLIZISLAND2_FD_187412 | JGI IMG/M metagenome (GOLD analysis project Ga0209367, IMG submission 187412) | Marine gutless worms symbiont microbial communities from Max Planck institute for Marine Microbiology, Germany - Olavius geniculatus... ... | reverse complement strand
AGGTGAGGTAGAAAATGAGTGCACCTCGCATATATTTGGATCGTTTGCCATCTTTCTGCCAAAAATTATCAAAATCGGTGGAAATTTGACACAGTTCTGACAAAAACAAATCTGCTTAGTTTTTTTGAGACACGGTGTATTCAATAATTCAAGATTTAGGCCCACACGAGATTACGATATAACGTATTCTCTAAAAAGCTCAGCAGTATAATAATAGTTTCAATCCCAGCTTCGAATGCATAGATGGAATCCGATATCATAAGCGTAGCCAGGGTAGCGCAGATTGCACCCTCATAACCTAAGAAATATGCAAATTTGTGCAGTAAAACAAACGTTTTCAGAGCTTTTTCATGACCAGAAATGCGTTCGCTCCCCCATACTTCCTAGCTAGTAAGTAGGGGGCTCGCTGTCCCCCCAAGAAGTTCACTCCCGTTCTTTGTCGACCTGGATTTTCGGCCTTTGGGGCCTCAAAGTGCACCCCGAATTCCGATTTCTGGCTAGGCCTAGGGTTGACATTGTGTAAAATGACAATATTTTACAAAACACTTAACCCCTCACCCCCTGCACGGTTTTACCACACGAGCGTAACGTGCCTAGGCCTATAGCACCATGCAAAGTTTGTAGTTACAATGCAGCGCAGCCAGCACAAGCTGAAAAAGTTCGTTTGCATTTTGCAGAGGCCCACAGTGAGAGATGTTAGCCGCTATTCCGAAGGTCCGCTATTCCGAGATTTAGCGATAGTGTCAGAACAAGGTTTGGGATAGATTATTAGGATTAGGTCACGTTTAGATAGGATTATATAGTGTACACGGACCTTCGGAATATCAGGCCCCCGATCGTGCAAGCTGTACTACTACAGCGAAGCAGGCCTGTCGAAAAACGCAAAATCTATTGATTTCCTTACAGACCTTAGCCAAAAAGACACCAGTTTACACTGCCAGGCCATGAATACTGGGTAAAATGCATCGCATGTACATGTATGTTTGTTTACGTCCCTGTTTTTACAGACACACATTGTGCCCATCCGTTAATGGATGGCCAGGCTGAGTTGACCTGTCATTCAGTCACGTCTGACGTTAGGCTATATCGAATAGACGGTCGTGCCGTCTGTCTCAGCACTGGACAACATCAGAGCAGCACAGCGTCCTGGTGGTCGTTTGCCTCGTGCTAGCGCTTCGTAGTGTCTCATTTGACCCACGTCACCGGCCGAGCACGCTATCACGGCGATCGACTGCGTCACGTGATCATGACCGGAAGCGTCGTCATGGCAACGCGACGCCGTTGACCTGGCACTCGGCGCCGACTGGTTGATACGCGAGCCGTCATGATGAGCACGTGACCCGGCCGAGCTCGCTGATTGGTTGTCGATGGCACTGTCGTCCAATGACAGTTGCTGTTGACGCTGGATGTCTTCTGTTTCCAGTTCCGGTTGGCGCCAGTAACGTGAAGTCACGTAGTCAGCGGCCATGTTGACGACTGGGCGACGCTGATTGGTCAGTGGTGGCTGTGGGCGTGGCTGGTGGCTGAACAGGTCGGAAACACACAGCTGGTGCGGGGGTGGAGCCGCAGACGCGGAGGACGATGACGTCACGCCGCCGCACGTCACGTGACCCGATGACGTCATTCTGGGGTCGTCGTCGTCATCGCTGGTGCTGCTGCTCCACGAATCATCATCATAAAGATCATCACCAACATCGTCATAGTGACAATGACGATGATAACGTCCGGTGGCGCTTAGTGAGTGGTAGCGTTGGTCCGAGTAGCAGGTCGGCTGGCAACTGTCGGACCGAGGGAGGCCAAGGCCGAAGCCGAGGCCGAGGGCGGGCTCTCGGAGTCGTGTGGCTGTGACAAGACCGTCCACCGCAGGCCTCCTGCAGCCGCCGCTGCCGCTGCCCTTAGCCAAGTATCTCTGAAACTGTTCTGTGCCGACGTACAACCGGTCCGTCAGCTCTCGTATCGTCGCCTCCTTCTACAACGCAACATTCAACGACATTGTGTGAAAAGGGGGAAGCGCACTTAGACCAGCCTGGCAGAAATAGTTTACGTTAGGCCTGGCAAATTCCGTTATTTCTAAGATTAATTGATTCGTCTCTCTGTTGTTTTCACTTTAACAGAGGCGCCCCCCCCCCTTGAACGCATTACGTCTAGAAGCTCATGACAAATAGTTCAGAAACTGGTGACAGTTTGCGCCGCAAATTTCAGGGACAGAAACCGGAATATCAGCTTTGTATAGGCTTAATGTCTGGGTTGGGTTGGGTTGATTTGAGACGCGTACACCTATGTCGGGTGGCAGGTGACACTGTGTGATCCCATATGGCAGGTGACGTTTCGTAGCTCTGAGATGGGTTTTCTTCGAAGAGCCATTAACCGTGCACAACGTGAATAGCAGCGAAACTGGTACCTCGGTGACGGTTCGTTTGAGCGAGTCGATCTCGGTGGCCAGTACGTCGACGGCGTACTTGTCCTGACTCTGATCGGCGGCGGTTTGACAACCACACCAGCGCGTCCACCACCAGGTGCCCCCGCCCCCAGTCACAGCTTGCTGGGTGCGTCTCATGGACTCACTGAACTCCAGCTGCGTGCTGTCGACGTTAAACTGTGACGATGACGTAGCCGCCTTCCGACGACCGGATACCACCAACATCACCTACAGCATCATATACGACACACCGCGAATAACTAATGGGGTGTTTACACGATGAAGCAAAGATGAAGCAAACGACAAGCAAACATCAACCGAACTTAGAGCACACGTCGTGCACGTGTATATTCAATGCATTCGTTGCATGTTTGCTTCATGTTTGCTTCAGCGTGTAAACACCTTATAACGTACGATAAAGACAGCCAGACCAATAGAAATACTTAAATCCAGCGGCTTCGTGGGTGCTCAAAGTTTCAATTTTGTCCCTAATTGTTTTAGATGGAGGTTTTTAGCCCCAGATTTTTGCATTTTTAGACGAATATTGTTCCGGAAGAAAAACACCGACAACTTTTCGACAGACCAAAAATTGAGCCCAAAATTTAGCGGTAAGCAGGGCCACCCTCTCAGTGTTTCAATCAATCAGTGGAAACACTCCCTTCCTCAATAAGTCATAAAAAGCACATAATATCTTGCACAGAGCGAATGATGCATTGCTGTAAGCATACGCTTTATCATATCAGCTATTCTACCCCTATTTTACACCATTCGTGTACCGGGTAATCTGTTGTTTACTACAGCGTATAGGCCTGTCATTAAACTCGTTTTGTGCAATATTAAATCACAATTACACGGTATTGCATTTTGAAATTTTACACTGCTTTTCACGAACATGACAGATCGTCGAAAATATAGCAAATTTCATATCACCTGTTGTGGTTTTTCTCGCTCAAAAATCACCGAAATCCGTTTGCGAATGAGGCTTGCAACGCTCCCCAGATCAGGTAGTATTTTGGGGACACTTCCTCACTATATCTCTGCCTTTGGCGTCTTCATCTCGGTGCTTTTGGTGCCTGCCTCTGTACCGCAAGAGCTTCGATAGCTAGTAGCTAAGTCAGTGCATCTTTATTCTTCAGACAAGCCTGTGATAGTGAATAAATAAGTAAATCTGACTGACTAACTTTAGGCAGAAACAGCAGAGTGACGGTGACGGCGAGAGTCAGACAGATCGCCATTGCACCGACGGCGTAGCGTACGACGCTCGACGTGCCGGCCGACTTTGGATCCTGCTCGGCGGTTAGTAGGACCGGAAGTGACGTCACGGCCAGAGCGACAACGAACAGCGTAGCCGCGCCAATGTGAACCGAGTCTTTCAGTGCGGGCAGCGTCACCTGCAAGTGTGCATCGTTAGCCGGAATATTATGCAGTCGAAATATAAGTATAAGTAGCTGTAAAATGCATAACGTTACAGACAGACGACAAATAACGGATCCAGATTTTTGAAATAAGGGGAGAGGGGCGGACATTGGCGTAGTCATGGGGGGCATTGGGGCTCGTGGACCCTAAAAACCTACTCAGTTACTCAAAATAGTGTCACAATGCACCAAAGCACTCCATTTTCAAACAAAAATTCGAAAATTTTATGCGGAGGGGCTGTGCTCCTTTTCCCCAAAATTTTAAGCATTTTTGCAGTAATAATGCATTTCTGTGCAAAATTTTCACTCAGTTATAAGATGCATCCAGCCAATAGAGGAGTGGCCGTCCCCCGCCCCCATCCGAATCTGCCACTGAGACGGCGACACATCGTACGGTGCCACAAGTGCAACCGATAACGGTATTTTTTTACAGCGATGGCTGTCAGATTATCATAGTACAATCGGCTAGAAAAACCAATCAGTGGTTGACTTACCTGTCGAGTGTTCCAGGTGAAGTAAAGACCGACAGCCAATAGGACGGCTTTGTAGAGGTAAACAACGCTGATCCACGTGACCTGAAGCCGTGACGCGCAGCTCACTGTTACGTAGCATGACGTCACATTTCCGCCAGTCTGCAATACATTGCCACGTCTACTGCATTTATTCCTGCTACAACTTCACATCCAGAGAGATTTGTTGAATGAACATGATTTTTTATACAGTTTCCAGACAAAAAAATCCTACGACGTGCACGCATATGTGGGCCTAATCAAAAATATAATGTAGCATAATCACACTGGATAATAGTGTAACGTATTATGACCAACAAAAATTGCAACTGCAATTATAAATACTTGTATGAAATGACATAATTTTATCATTGCAATAACGAACAGTTTTGGATCACAGTTACTAGCACTCAACAAAGTTAAAGAATTAATAAGAAACCGACTTAATTCATTTTAGCTGATGTTTCCATTCAGTCTTAGGCTAACCTGGAATATATAAGCTTAAAGCAGTATCCACATTCACTAATAAAATGCTACGGTCTTGTGACTCTTGTTCACAGCTTATTATGAGGCCGTTTTATAAACCGCAATGCGCGTTTTGCTCGTCCGTCTGTCCGTCTCATAAGGGGTTATTAACCGGATCACACGTCAGCCGGCCGGCTCAGGCGTGTCGGGCGGCTTTAGCGCCGACTGCAAGCTAATACGGACGACCGCATAATTGTTGGCACAAAGGGCCTGCAGATTTGCTTGTTACGCGTTGATCGGCATCGGTTTTTGTTTTTACAGCGATTGTTCGACTGAAAGTTCGCACTTTAAAATGTGCTTGAATGATTAAATGGTACAGCTCTTCATAGAAAACTCATCTTAGAGCTACGGAGAGTCACCTGCCATATTGGATCAAGCAATGTTACCTGGCACCCGACACAGGTGAACGTGCCTTGCCATAACCCCAGCCAGACAAACAGATAATCGATTAACCTATACTCCGGAAGGACGAAAGGCTGAGTTGACCTAGGTGTTGATTATATATATATATATATATCGATATGGTTTATTTGTCTATAGACAGTCACCCATTAAAGTAGTAACCACTTGATAGCGACACGACCGAAAGGCGAACCAACGACCTTGTGATCGCAAGCCCGACGTCCCAACTGTTACACTATTAAGACGGCTAATGCTAACGGCGATGGCTAAGACGCGCTACAGCAGTAGCTGCTGTTGCGCGTCTTAGCCATCGCAATTATGTCCGTCTGTCCGTCTGTCACACGGGCGGATCAGTCAAAAACGGTGCAAGCTAGAATTACCAAATTTTCGCCGTCGGCTGCCCGGAAGACTCTAGTTTCAGGAACCGTAAAGCTTTTCCATATATTTGAAGGGAGTCACCCCGAACGAGGGCGTAAAATGAGAGGGGGTAGGCAAAGTTGCTATATTCAGCCGATACGACGTTAGCAGAGCGATAGAGGCGACCTATGGTGAGTACAAGTAAATAAAACACTAGGCCTATAGACACTATATCCGCGGGTCGTCTGGTCGTCGTAGTCAAATGTAGTGTCGTCATAGAATTGGTCGGACAGATTGACATATCGTACTGACGTCATCATTAGGTATGCGCCACGCTGTGCACGTGACCGGGTCGACTAGTTGCCATGACAACAGGACGCCGAGGTCCAGCAGCAGCAGTGCTAGTACGCCCAACAACAGGTGCTCGTCACGTGACGTCTGTGCACACAAACACGCCACTACACGCAAATGAACCCAGAATTACCGATTTATTTTTTGTCATAGGCCTACATAGTGAAAATATTCTCAGTATTTTTACATTATTTAATGTTGGCTTGTGGCTTAATCGCTAGAGATCTGTATGTTTTCTATAAAGGACGATATGAAGACTGGCACATTGGTCCTCAGTGGCTACTTTCTTACGCTTAGGACAGATAAGAAAAGATTCAGATTGCATAAGCCTTTCTGGCAGGATTTAGCACTGTCTGTCAAACTCTGTCCACAAACAGCTAATTGGAGCCAACTTTAGTTTACAAATTATCTTATTACCTTTGCTTGTGTCTGCATGGCTTTCACTTGCCATTAGGCTATCTGTAATTTGCTTTGCTCACTAGCCGGTAGCCTTAAGGACTGGCTATGCGACACTAAACTTCTGCAGACAAATGACGTCATGCTACGTTTGCAACCTCATTTCTGCGTTTGCGTACCTTTCCGTTGAAGTTGAGATTGCTAAATATCATGAACACTCGACAGACTTTAGCGAACAGCGACCCGAAGACAAGTGTGAAGCCAAAGGTGAGTAAATATGCACAGCTCTAGAAACACGGCAAACAGAACCGACGTTAAAAAATTAAATAACTCAACGACAGAAAGTATGCAAAATTTTGCTAAAAAAAAATACTAAACTCATCGTACAGTGCACATGTCAATTACATGTATATGATTCTATATGACATATTTATGTTAAAAAAACTGTTCAGTTTATATACAGTGTAAGAGTGACATCGTGGTTGTAGATATAAAACAGCACAAATCACAATTTAAAAATTCAAACTTTACCATTACACAGTCAGCAAAGTTCTTCTGACATTGTGTAATGGTGATGTTTAAATTTCTGCTGTTTTGGATGTGTGACTTGGTCGCCCCCTTACACAGTCGTGCAAACTGGTAAGTTTTTTATATTTAATTAAATATAAATAAACTGCATTGACCGGCAGTAAAAATGTGCATTGTTCGATGAGATTGACATCGAATTGCAATCAAATTGCATGTCTGTTCGACGTTCATGAAGCACCTCTGTATCTTCGGACTTCATGCTGCTATGTAAATCTTGCATTATCATTACCTTGGCGGAGGTAATGTTTTTGCCGGTTTTTGTTTGTTTGTTTGTCTGTTAGCAACATAACTCAAAAAGTTATGGACGGATCTTTCTGAAATTTTGTGGGAAAGTCAGGCATGGCACCAGCTACCAGTGATTCAATTTTGGGGGTGATCCGGAAAAAAATCCCGGATTCTGGATCACTTTAAAATTTTCGTTACCATTGCGTTAAAGGGGGCATACGGGAAACGGCATACGGGAACTGCTGGCAAAGCGAATATGGTGACGCCACCTGGCGAATAACATTGCCTTGGCAGAGGTCTGCGCTTTCTGGGTGCTAATTTATAGTTATTATTATTATTATTATTATTAATGCTCCATTGTAATTTCGGTTGAGTTCGGGTTTAGTTCAGTGCAATAGGCTAACAGAATTTAGCTGCACTGTGAATAGGCGGGTGCTGAGACAGAAGAACCTGCACTTGTTGCTGTCAGCTCCGCGGCTGTCAGTGCTGAAATCATGCCAGAAAGGGTCAGCTTCCATCTTTTGTTATCATTATCATCATCATCATAAGCAATTACATGTTCATGATGTTTCAGTTAACAAATTGGTATTTTTTACATTTCAGCAGAGTTTAACAACGCTTAGTACATGAATAAGCTGTAAGCTTATAGAAGAAACTCGGTTTGTAATCTGGCTGGAGACGGGCGACTTTGGTTTAGTCTGTGTTCTGTCGTATTATATTTTACTTATAATCGGGCGCAAAACGTAGCAGTTAAATCATTTGTAGCTTGTTTGGATATAAGTAAATAATTAAGTATGTAAACAAGTAATTAAGAGAACTTAAGTGACGCCGTTTGATTTAGCAGCTAGTTACAATACGCCGCGATCTCCTTCTCAGCAGAGGAAAAAATGTCGTTATATAAATAAGTAGGCGCAGCTGAACCATACGCAGTTAATGCCGAGTACGAGTAGTTTGACCAGTCTACTTGGGACTGAGCTGGTTGATGTATGGTCTGTTGTGTGGCAGCCGGCGAGCCAGCATGAAACTGTGACCAAGACGACGACGAAGGAGATCAGTAGCGGCCCAGCCGAGTCAGGTTCGCAGGTCACTGTCGTCAAAACCATCATCAAAACCGTCACGTCCAGCCCCGCATCACCGCCGGCGGTCAGTTTCTCTCAGTTACATCGTGGCACGGGTGTGCAGAAAACAGTTGGTTTCTATTGAAATTTCAGCTTGTCAGAAAATCGTCTTCCAAAGTACGAACTTTGAGGCAAAGAGTTTCCGATTTTGACGGAATTCAAGGGCAAAGTTAAAATTGCGAGCATCTGTAATCTTCTCTGTTGAAAATTTGCAGCTTTTGGTCAGAAAATAGCAACAAATGCGCTTCTACTTTTTTTAACCCACAACGCCGCTGGTTTTTTGACTGCAGCTGAAAATCCTTCTATGTAAAATGTGACGAAGTGTCAAATGTCAATTTATACAGCGCATTCTCCTTAAAACGTGTAATGCTTTTTGTATTACCTCTTTATTTTGCACGTGGTTTGTTTGGTTTTTCCATCCTGTTGTGTATTTACATTTTCATAACCACAAGTTGTTTTAGTTCATAATTATGCATCAGGCACTACGTTTTGGCTACACATTCTGTATACAAATATAGTCCAATTAAAAGTTTATTCATCTAGAAAGCTAACTACGTTGGCTGAATGCCCGACTTATTGTGTGGCCGTCCGCGTGACCTTCGACCTTTTAAGTTGGAAGCAGGCAAGGGCACCAAAGTCAACTTAGCTTTCATCTCTCCAGGGTTTATAGGTAAATCGAGTACCGGCCTGTTTACCTGTGTCGGGTGGCAGGTAAGCCTAACGCTGTATTATCTCATGGCAGTTCCGATGGGTATCCCATAAAGAGCTATATTATATACACATCCTTAAACTTTTCTTTTAAATTTTTCTGTTGTCGTTGTGTGAACACAGGACTCGGGCCACGCGGCAGTGCAGTCGGAAGCGGTCTATGCCAATGAAGCGGTGGCTGCGGCGCCTGTTGTTCTAGATGGCGGATGTTCACCCACCGAGCCACGAGCATCCGCTGCTGCTGCTGCATCGGGCGGCACTGCAGCCACTACCATTATCACCGAGGTACGCCTACAGGGGGTGCCGATAAAAATACCCCCTCCCCCGCTAGAAGAAGGTCCGTATATCAGCAGTGGCAGCACAAGAGTGGGCTAAACTTTCGCACCTTCATCATTGTGATGAACATCGCTGGATATTTGGTGTGAATCTTGCACTGTGAATGCCGTCCTGTATGTTTAGTGTTCCGGAAATTTCTATGGGATCGTTTTATTGCCACACCTGTACATATCAACTCACTTCCAGTTCCTAGCTGCAGCTGTATTTTGTTGCTTGTATATGTTTATGCATATGCTTATGCAGTTCTTTTATTTATTGTATTTTTGATGCGGCTGTCGTAATAATAACTCCTAATACGTGTCGTGTCCATTTGTCGTGTTTGTTCCGTATACGGACTCAGTTCTAACCAGTGCCGACGTTAGAGTTGGAGGCCCCCAAACACAAGTGTGAGGCCCTTATAATAGGGGGTCTGGAGGCGGAGCCCCCAGTGGGGTCCAGGGGCATAGCCCCTGGTCAAGGGGTTAGGAGTGTTCGCCCCCCTGAAGCTGAAACACTTTTGGCTTTTGGACGTTCACTGAAAGTTGCAAATTTGCCCACTTTTAAAAAAATTTAAAATGCAAAAAATCAGATACAATTTGTGTTGTCTTTTTTTAAAAAAATGACGTCTATAGGCCGCAATACGTCAGATATTATTGTACAGTAATAAAAAGTAATAGACTTGTCCACTTTGGGTAAACTTTCCACATGTTTATTTATGTTATATTTTGAATATATTTTTTTTAAAAATAGAAAAAATTTTTCACGCCTAACATGAGGCCCCTAAGCATACGTGAGGCCCCCGCGGGGTACGGGGGCTCTTCCACTGGTTTTAGTTCTAACTCATAAACAACAGGGCAAATAGAAGCCAGGTCAGGAATAACCTGTGTGCCAATTTTCGGCTCAAAATTTCAAAGGACAGAGTTAATTTAGTTTAGATCTGTTGCATTGTACACTCTTTTACGGTTGTGCTGCTCCAGGTGGGGAGTTACATAATATGTCGGCACCAGGCTGACATTTTTTCCTAGTAATTATTAACTTTAGACGTTTTCTTACGTGTTGTGAGCAGCAGAAGATGGAGAAGAATGGGGTGATTGAGACGCGGACGGAACGGCGAACGGTCATCACTCGCGACGGCGATAATATCGATCACGACAAAGTCAGCATTCAGCTTTTTATCATCTCATATTGTGTACCATTTTTTACTTATTTGCAATTTTTGCATTTCTGCAATTTTGTTTGAATGTGTGACAGTGTTATTATCTTACTTTGTGACACAAATTTAACGCTGCGGCGTCTGTAGCGAAACTGTGGCGTTACCTGCATCATCTGAATAGGATAAAGTGTAATGGTGTGGTGACGGCTTTGTTTTCCATTAATTAATCCTATACTTTCTCACAGCATTCACGTGTAATAGGCCTATGATTCAGTATCGTGTACATGTATGCCTAATGTGGAGACTACGAGTGGTAGAATATGATGGCAATTATTGCAGATATTATTTGCAACGCGTATTGCTGTAACTGGCAGGCGTTGGCAGAGGCGATACAGTCGGTGACCGAGATGAACCAGGACCTCGCCGTCGAGAAGATCGAGATCGAAACTGCGACAGACTTGGAAGTTAACGGTCCCAAGTAAACCATCGATTTTTATACCAGTGAGTGTGAGCATAGCAGCTGTGCGGCCAAAGATGCGGTCGGTGCGCGATTGAAGCCAATGGACGTTGTAGGCGGATCTGTTCCTGGCATTCCAGTTGTTGTAATGCGTTCTTCCAGCCGTGTCTAACACTGATCACTCCGAGTGGCTGGATGAGTGAAAACTTCTGTACCTTACTGTTTAGTATGTACTTGCATTCGACACATAAGTCCCACGTGATCACTTAAGACATTAGATTGGCCACAGTTACAGATCACGTAGTGTCTATCTAGGAGTCTGTACCCGCGAAAAATTCTCGGCAACACCACTTTTTCAACACAAAAATTGCAGATCATTCGACGAACTAGGCTAGGGCACGTAGGCCCTGTTATTAACCTTGGCTGTGTAACCGTCATAGTTGACATAGGCCTAATGCCGTCATGGTCAAACTGCATAGCTAGAAAGCAGTATCAACACTACAACTATCTGTTTAGCGTTTAATGTTTTGTGTTACTTATTTTGTGATTTAACCTGGAAAATTTTTTTTCTAAAAACACGGAAAATTTTGCCATGCAGCAGAAATGTGTGTTTGCTCACAAACTAAAGCGATGATAGCCGGAATTAGCAACGTGATGCAACTTCAGTATAAGCCTAATGTAATAATTTTCGTATAGTGCATGATCTCTCGTTGACACCGGCGCTTGTTGGCTATGTACAGGGTGGCCCAAAAAAACGGGGCCACTCTGTTATATAGCTTCTAACTTCAGAAATACTGCTTAGATCTACACGATTTTTTGCAGAAATCAAGGTCGTTTCATTCTCAACACGAAAACATAAGT
>Ga0209367_1011390_pt1 | contig 11799 bp, 7 predicted proteins | sample WorMetLIZISLAND2_FD_187412 | JGI IMG/M metagenome (GOLD analysis project Ga0209367, IMG submission 187412) | Marine gutless worms symbiont microbial communities from Max Planck institute for Marine Microbiology, Germany - Olavius geniculatus... ... | reverse complement strand
GCACTGGTGTCTGCCGAAAAACTGCAACTTCCTGCCCCGCTTAGTTTTTTTTAACGCACGATGCCACCGAAAGCAACATGAGTTAGACACACCGTCATCGCGACCGACGCTGCAGTCGCTACAAATGCCGACAGAGAGAGAGAGGTGCTGTAGTTAAACACGCAGGTATAGGGGGTTGACTGAAGAATGGTCTCGGGGTTATACAAACGTCGACAGCGCCCCTGAAAACCCCCACTGCGCATGGGAAAATTTCGGGGCAAAATTGAGAATTTCCTCTGTCGAGGAAACTTGCCACCGTCTGTCAAAATTCTGTCGGAGATTCGCAGCGCCTGGATGCAGGAAAACTGCAACGATCCTTTCCCGCATAGTTTGTTCAACCGTCGACGCCGCTGGCGGTTAGGCAGTTGAATGACAAATGGTTAGGTCTCGAGCCACTCGAGGGGTTATACGAAGGTCGACAGGGCGGACGGCGTCGTGCCGTCCTGGTCGATTCGCTCGCTGCTTTTTTTGCGGCCGCCATACTGCCCGATGAACGATCCGTCCTCGTTGAACTTGGACGGGTCGGGGTCCTCGTACTCACCGAGGCTGTCCGTTTCGCTATCCAGCGGTTTCTCCTCGCTGTTGAGAGACGTCTGACTCTTCTTGTGCGGCTCGGGCTCGTCACTGAAACATGCACACACAGACACACCCTAGCTCAGTGAGGTATCAGACAGCATTCGAGCTTCTTCACGACGATACAAGAACAAAAAGCCCACTGATGTCCGTCGCTGAAACACACAGACAGAAGCGCGAAAGCTCAGAGCCTCAGATATCAGATGGAATTCTACTATCTACTTTACGACGGTACCAGCCCACTATTTCGAAAATTAGAGTTAGGTTTAGGGTCAGCCAATAGCGGATCATCGGAATAACGGACCCAAATCCTTTATGACAGAAAAACAAAAAGCCCAGCTGTCACCAGGACGGGCCGACCGTACCTCCTATGTTCGAAGGCCAGCTTCCGACTTCCAGCCGCGAAGAGAATGCGATTTTCGCAGAGCTGACTACAGTTCCATACACGATATGTTAACGCTGCTATCGAAGGCTTCGATGAAGGATAGGATACGGTAATTCAGTGCACGTAAAAATTGCGGCCAAACCGCTGAAGATAGGGACATGGTTACTACTGATAGCCTATAAGTACTTGTCATCATCTTAGCCAACGGTACCATCGCCGACCACCTTCGATGTACCGTTTAGCCACAATACATACGTCACAGACAGACGACAGACAACAGACAGACACAACCTTGTGCCTTTCGGCCAAAAACTGTTGACACTGGATTACGACAACAGAACAGCGCACGCATGATTGTCTCGTGTGATGAAAAGAACAAAACATTTAGGCCTATTGTAGGCTAGCATGCGAACAAAACCAGAACTTAGTAACAGCACGCCACAATTTGAAACTAAAACTACAGCGAGTACAACACATGAAATAACTAGAAGAACCCGATAAAATCAATTATTAACGCACATACCGTGGAAAAACCAATAATAGCATGGTCCAAATGAATACTGTCACTGTACAAATACTTCATTCGGCATTTGTGTCCCCCCCCCCGACGCAAGTGTGTTAAATGGCAGCGAGTGAGAAAGGCTTAGGCTTATAATTTTCTTCCTTGTTCCTACTGGTTTATGCTTCTGGAGTTAGTGTAGCTCAACTAGGTTCCCAAGGCAAAAATTTCCGGATTTGCGGCAGAAATTTCCTTACAGGCTTCATGCCATTCCTGTCACTCAACAAACAGCACGAAAGCACTTCAGTACAATCACAATATAAAAGCCTACTAAAGAAAACCTAATAAAACATAACACAACACAGTAAACGGACACGAAATTAATGGAACTAAGAGAACGACGGCTTTTCGAGCACACTGCATACCTGTACTTGAGCTCCATGCAAGGACTGCAATGCATTATGCAAGCGGTTAAAGGAAGATATGCCAAAGCACACATATAGCTGCTACTTAACAGCATAAACAGGCAACAAAAAAGAATGAAAGACAAACCACATCCAAACAGAGTATTTCCTATCAACACCTATCAAAAACTTTTCTTTATTGCACACTGTATCAAACTTGTGTAGCCACAGTGTTCAGTAGGCTCCACGGTGATCCAAAAAGAAGAAACATAGTGGTGTAGGCCTAAGTCTATATAACGTTCATGTTTTGTACTGGCTCACAAAAACCTGCTCCAAAATGGTTTAGTGTTTGCACATCGCGCAAGGCTGTATATTATCAAACAAGAAAACCCAGCTGTCGCTAGGGAAGACGCGCTGTACAGCCTGTACAGTTCCTGCTGCAGTAATGACTTCACGATCGTCCAAGGTCGATGATTTTCATCTCATCTGAAAGGGCATATGTGATTCATATTAGCAATTAATAGCAACCTATCTCGCACTGTTTAGCCACAATACATCCGTTACAGACAAACGTGAGACAGACGACATATCGTGCCATAGACGCCTAAAGCATAGCTGTAGTGCATCAGAAAGACTAACTGATTTACCAGTAAATAAAAATTAAAAAATCAACTTCCCTAATCAATAATTTGTAGGCTGTACTGCACGTATCATATCATATCGGTGCCTCTTATTCATAGCACAAGGGTACTATAAATATATTACAGTATATCCAAAAATGTAAAAAAATCTTTAATGCAACCATAATACATTTAAACACCAAGCAAACACAAGTAACATTTCCAATTCCAAGACATAAGTGCACGCACAAGCATGAAAAAAACAATATTTCTGAACAAACAGACAGAACACCATGACGGCAAAGAGAACACGCTGGAATTGTAGAAAAAATGCACATAGATATATATAAAGCAAAATTAACACCGCAGAAAAAAATTATAATTCTGTTTTCTTAATCTGATTTACGCCAAACACAGACTCCAACCACTGGGAAACCAAAGAACTCATTCAAGCAAAGCAAAACATTCCAAATACATTTTCACCAGCAAAAAAAACTACTGACATTTTGTAGAACAGCTGGCAGAACAATTCCAAAGCATCTCTTTGCTCGACGACATGGTGCATAAACAAGTAATTAATACTCACGTTCTTGTATATTCTCCAAAACCTGCATCGTCATCATCTCTCAGCGAATCATGACCCCGTAGCTTTTCCTTCTCATGAACTGCAACAGCACATCAGTAAAAAATCCAGAATAAGTCAGCAATTAGAGTTAAACCAATCAACAGCCATCGGGCGGGCACAGACGCAGCTTGTCTTAGGCACGAAACTTCAAGTACCAAAAAACTATACTGGATAGCACAGTTTAAAACGAGGTTTCATGCACGACACACTAACCTACCACAAAGCCTTTTTCACTAATTGTAGTAATTAATGACAGACAGAAAATTTTGCATAAAGTGAAAAATAAACCACGAAATGCCAAAAAAATCACAAAACAATGAATTCCCCATCTAGCACGGTGTCATTGGATCCCAGAAGAGTACCCGTGAAAAGGCATCTAATTCCATGAAATAGTTTAATGAGGGTGCACGAGTGTGACAGACGACAGGCAGACAGACAGACAGACCATGCTGCAGAAACAGAGTAATGTACACCTATAGCTATAGGCGAAATTGCTTGTGCTAAAGCGATTCCGCCTATAGTTCTGTAGTTCTTCGAAACTACAAAAGCTCTAATACAGCCATTCCCATTTAATTTGCATAAAACTACCAGCAAAACTGAATAACGAATGGCAAAGAACAACGATCATAGCAACGATCACATAACAATTGCTTAAGTTTCACGCCACTATCGGTATATCAAAAATGCAAAACACCGACTGTAGCCAAAGAACAAGGACAGAAAACTGACTGACCGGCGTATTTGCCGCCTCGGTTGCGTTGGATAAGGCAGATGAGCAGTAGCAGCAGCAGAAGGAATGCAATGATGCACAGCAGAACGATGAACCAACCGGCAGTCGCAATGCTCTGCTCCACCGGCTCTGCAGCGTATCAGCATCAACATCTCGTCACGTTCAGTACCGGTTTCAAAGTTAAGTGACACGTATTCCACGGAGAGAACTTGTTGATCATCACAAATACTTTGCCCAACGTGCTATTTTAAGCTGCAAAAGAACTTAAAACATTGGTCTGGATTATTGGAAATTCCGTAACTAAATTTAGACCACCAGTCAAAAAGACGGCCTGACCTGACTGCGTGTGCTTTGTAGTAATCAGTACTATGTTAAGTACCTGTTGAACTTTTTAAATAAATAAAGATAATGACTGCTAAAATCAAGTAGGACCACTGTAAAACACGTGTCTGAACAATGAACAATTATACTACTCTGGGCCTCTATTCACGAAAAGGCGTAAAACTGTTGTCGCACGAACGCCGCTCGCAAATTGATTTTGTGACGTCGTACGTGCGATAAGACCTTCGTGAATAGGCCCCCTGAGCAGCAGCGCCCCTGGCAGACTACGAACAGACCTTGTCGAGCGCCGACATAGATGATGGTCGGCGGTTCCGATGCGGTCTTGTTGTCGCCGTTGTTCATAGCAACGACACGCACCTCGTACTCGGCACCAGTCTCGAGGTCTGAGACGTTCAGCCAGTTATGTTCAGCCTCCGGACCAACGGACGTCCAATCGTCGTCCGACCCTGCAGCAGAGTGACACTATCTCACTACTATCTATTCGATGATCACAGTTATCTTAGCTGCAGACTGAATGGCGCAGCTCTACCTTTGCAACAAAAGGGCCACAAAACAATGCATTTGAAAAAAGTTCTGCAATATTTTGGCTCAAGGGTTACACTGCATTACCGCTGCGGAAATACATCCACTGAAAATTTGGTCATATTTCCTAGAACTAAATTGCCAATGCTGTGACTCCGAGGCAACGGACAGATGGACAACTCAAAGCAACATTGTGGCAACTATGATCAGCTATGACCGGTTTTAATCAGCTGTTATTATAAGCCTTGTACAAACGCTGTAAAGCACCCATGGATGGTCTTTTAACACGTAATAAAAACATACTAAATTTTAAATATCATCTGATATAAAGTGTTCAACAACGAACTATTACTTACCGCGTTTTCTGTACTCGACGGCAAACTTATGTCCAGGATTATCGTCCGAATCGTCACTCGTCGGTGACCAGGAAACGTTGACAAAGTTCTCACCCGTCTCCCAACCAGTGATCTCCGGCACACTCGGCGCTACAACACATGGCGTCATTTTCTGACCAGCACTGGCGACAGCAAATTCACCGTCCTGCATATTTAACATTCCGTCCTGTTCTGTAAGTACTGGTAAGGCACCTATACATCTTTATTTCGCCATAATAATAACAGTGAAGACTTAACTGAACTTAACTAAACATAACTGAAAAATAAAGAAAATGTAAAAGTGACAGTAGTATACTTTATAGAGTCTAGACTTAATAGAAGTCTTTTCGCCATAGTATATGCCAGCTACCTGGGAGGTCAGCGTGATCACAACACATCTAAGTTTCTATGCAAGTTGTCTTTGTGTCAGATTTGATTCATTTAGATCAATAGAGTGTTTACACGGTCCAGCAAACGTCCAGCATTAGCACGTGTATTTCGAATACATTTGCTGTAAGTTTGCTGGACGTTTGCTGGATCGTGTAAACACCCCATGAGACAAAGGCAGCAACAGACCTCCCAGAACTGTTGTGCTGTCTTCGACAAACGTCTTCTCTCCGGGCGCGACTGTAACGGCGCGCAGGTAGACGATGTACTTGGTGTCAGACTCGAGGTCAATGATCTTGTATTCTGTCTGACGAACATCACCAATGTCCACGGACTTGAGCTGCTCGCTGGCCAGCATCTCTGTACAACAATAAATGACATCATTTAATACGCTGCCAACTCAGCCACAGTGACAAACCAGTACCTATTAATGGAACAGTGTAATTAACGACTGCTCATATGACGTTCCAACGAAGACGGTTGAGGATCAGGCAAAAAAGCAAAGTCAGAAATGAGGACAGCAGAAAGAAGAGTGGAAATTAGAGCATATCATCAAAGAAAAACATGAGATAGCTGAAATGAAACGTATTGAAAAAAGAGACCTCAGAATACCTTATTAGGCAATACACTGAGGGGTTACAAGACAAGGCCGGGTCGAGAGTAAACTGGATGGACATCATCAGATGAAACCTGAAAGACGTGGACACTAGCTGGGAAGAAGCCAATGAACTGGCGACAGACAGACAGAACAGAATGGCGTCAGCGTGTGGCGCAATGCATCCGGGTTGAACTTAGATTAGATAAGATGGGTTTGAGTGTAGCCAGCAAACACTATGCAATGAACCAAGCAAACCTTTGTATTCCACAACATATTTTTCGAGAATGCCGTTTTCCTGTGCTGGCTTCTCCCACGACACCTTCAGATGGCGAGAACCTTTCTCGACGACTTTCAAGTTTCTTACCACACTCGGAGCTATTCAAACAAACACGCACAAAAAGACAAATGTTTTACTGCCAGTGAAAATCAAATCACCCTAATAAATAGGCCTATATTAGTAATACATTTAACAGCAGTTAAAATAAATAAATTTATCGTTGTAACTTTAACTATGAAACACGACCGAAATGAGCAAAAGTTAACTTATATTTGTGTTACAATGGCCAACTGCCTGACTGTCGCAGGTAAACTGACAACATGTATCTTATATAGCGGTAATTTCTGATAGTTAGCCTACGCCACAGAGCTTTAAGTTGATACTACCTTGCTACTGAATCATCCGAAATCATGTAGGCGTAGATAAATGATGGACTTGTCAAGTTCAACTGTGAGAATGTCAAGTTGAATGACAAATGATCGAACATTATTTCAGTATTTCCAATTTTAGAAACAACTACTCCCATAAGACATGCAGACAGAGTTCACTTAAATAGAAATATCACGGCTTGTGCAGTAGCAACAAACTGTTGTATGAGCGATGCGTCAAGCCAGAAAGGAAGCCAAAATTTCAACCGTTCCCCCACAGCTCCCGCGTTTTAAAATTCAATGATAGAAATAAACTGCTTACGGCCTGGCGGAGTGTTGAAGTCGATGGTGTCACTCAGCTTGCCGGCACGACCGCCGTTTAGCACCAGGACGCCGGCGGTGATGTGAGAGAAAGGCCAGAGACGGTCAGTGTGACCTCGCACCGACTGCGACCGACGCCGGCGAGATGGAGTGAACGGGACTGGAGGGCACGGGTTCCAGTCTCTCAGGATAATGTCCTCCGTCAGATTCGACGACCGATCACCGTTCTTCCAGAATACAAGCTGAACAACGTTCCACAGACACAGACTATTATGGACGTATGCCAGGGACATGGTAAAGGACAGCAACTAACACATGTATGGCAAAAACAGAAGTTAGTTATATTATTAAAAATATTTGTTAATATTATTTATGATGTATTAGCACCGTCATTTACTGAGAAATTTTACTCCGTTTTCCTTTAGTGTGTGATACAGATCATAGGCATATAGGAAGCAAAGGGGGAGAAGTGAGAGCCAAATCCCATTGATCACTGGTTGACGCGTACGCGTCCGTAGTCACGTATACACCGACGCCGTTAAACAGTGCCTACTGTAACGCATTCCTGCTTGCCCATTGGCCAGTTCGTAAAAAAACTAAACCATGTTAGTTCAGTTGAGTTCAGTTCAGTTGCGTCGCTGTGTACGCGCCTTAACGAGGCATAATACACTTTTAACTGCAATAAAACGTGCCTATTTTATGACTACGCTTAACGACGGTGTGTTCTCGTGAGACGTGCGAGTGATAAACAGACGCAAGACGCGTTTCAATCGTCACGTTTGACTGGCGTGAGATTATGGACAGTTACATCTTCCCATTCATTATATTGAAAAGATAGGAGAACCGAGTAAAACCTGGTATCCTCTGAAGAACCCGCGAATGCGTTCTACACTCTGATCAACGGGGTCCCAGGTGAATTCGGCGCTGCTGTACGTCAACTTTTCCTCGTCCAGCTTGAAGTTCTGCGGCCGATCAAGCGGCTCTGAGCACAAACAAACAAAGCAACTCACACAGTAAATCAACTTGCACCGGAAAGCATTGTACACAAGACATTTAGGCTACTTTATAGAAATAAACGAATTGTATTTAGATGCTAAACAATAAATCAATCGATCGGTCGATAAATCAGATATTTTTAAAGGATCTAGGTAATACAAACTACTGCTAGGTCCACTACTAGAGAAGGGGGTGGGGAGGTTATAGTAAAAGAAATAGCCAGAAAAAAGATTTGGTGAAGACGTGAGCTTTGAGACGCTGACGGAAAGTGGTCAACGACTCGGCAACGTCGTCTGGGATCTAGACTGACAAGAATCCCAGCTGTCGCTAGGATAGCCGACCGTACTTGTTGTCAGTGATCTTCAATGTCATCCAAAGTCAATGACTTCCATCTAATCTGACAGGGCGTATGTGACTTAATATTAGTGATCAATAGCAACCTAGGCCCTATCTTGCACCGTTTAGCCACAGTACATACGTGACAGACAGACAGACAGACGGACGGACGACAACCATGACAACAGCTGGACCGTTACTTAAGTACGGTCGGCCAAAAATGGGACTGATTGTTTTCTGGCGTACATCACGCTGGCCCCCTGCTGTATGAACTGAAGGACATCGAAATCACAAGACTTTGGGTTAGTTGGGTTGGGTTGGCTTGGGTTGGTTTGGGTTGGCTAACTTGGCTGATGACGTTTTTGGAGCCCATACGGGTACTTACAAAGACGAACCAACTTGACACGATTATAACTGAAGCTTAGCAGATACAAGTGAATGAATAATATTCAATGTATCTGCATGTATCGCTACAATAAAATTTAACACAACCGACGAATGCAAATTCTGAATCTGACAATTTTCGATAAATACATGAAATAGAATCAGTTAAATGACAATAGGATATAATATATAACAGTGGTGGCATACCGTCTTGCCCGGAGTATCCCAGTTTCCTATCAACCGATGACCACGGTGCCAGGCCTTCAGCGTTAGCCGACTGAACGGAAATTTCATACTCTTTGAACATTTCCTGTTTGCCAATGATAGCCTCGCTCTGTTGCCAGCTGGTGACGTTGACTTTGACCTCTGGCGAGTTGCTGACGTCACGCCGTCTGTATCGGACGATGTAGTAAAAGTCTTCACCGTTCTGATCCGACTTCAGTATCGGCTGACAAAGACGATCAACAATAATGCCGTTGTTATGATTATTTTATTAGCTGCAGATTTTATAAAACTGCCTAGTATGAAGTTAAGCTGAAAGCAAACGCTATGACATGCGAATGCAGTGTAGTGTACCCGTACTGATATTTTACTAATAGGCTACTACTACGGCTACTAGGTTACTTACTAAGGCGGGGCGAGTTCACCTATGAAGGGTGGCAGTTAACACTGTGTGATCCCATGTGGCAGGTGACGCTCTGTAGCTCTGTTATGGGTTTCCTATTATAAGCTACACGTCACCTTTACCTTTACCTTTACCAATAATAATACTGCTACCAACAATAATAATTTCACACATTATTGAATCACTGCTTGTCACTGCTTGAACCCCCCCCCCAAAAAAAAATTAAAAACTCTACCTCTCGACCATCTCTCTCCCGGAATCTAATGAGAGAGAAGAATAAAAACCGCACGAAAAGCTGAAGGGTTACAAACAAAATTTGAAAAAAAATTAAAATAGAAAGCAAAGCGTGTAGATACCGTCCAGACGACAACGAGCTGGTTCGCGCCGCGGCTGACCGAGCAGACGTCCTGTGGGTTTCGGTACGGCTTCTGCGGCAGGGTGGTGCACAGTCCCGGAGTGAACTGACTCCGTTCGCTCTCCCCGAGCGAGTTGCGCGCGATTATGCTGAACGTGTAATTCGTCCACGGCTTGAGACGCACGGCGGCCGAGTGGTGTGCCGCGTTGACGCGCGTTCCCTCGATGAATTGATCCGGCTCGTCGAACGACGTGTTGTAGTAGACGATGTACTGGAGTATCGGATCGTTGTTGTCGCTCCCCGGTGTCCAGTTCACGTCGGCGCGCTGTGTCCCGCAGCTCGACAGACGCACGTTATACGGCGGATCCGGACGACCTGAAGCAACCAGTGTCGACGTTTTTGAATAGACTCACAGTCGAAAACAAGGGCCCTACCAACTTCCACACATCTATGACTACTCACTTACTGTCCGCCGTAGCGACACCTGGCGGACAGTCGTTCGACGACGAAGGCAGCAACGGTTGCCGAAACGTCAACAGAAACCAGAAACAATACATTCAAAGGTTGTATATCGAGGAATTTTTTTATAACTTACACTGTCAACGTCGTTCCAACAGTTATTGCAACTTATTCACCAACTATTCAACGGCGATCACAAAGGTAGTAGAAGCCGATATAGCCAAAATGTTGCTACAAAAATGTATTCCCATAACTGAACTGCTGCAACAAAACACTACAGTGCATTATGTGCAATTTACAGAGTATACACGTATTTTTGCCCGTACCCGTACTGCCGTACATGTACCCGTACTCATATTCGAAAAAAACAACTAATATTTGACAATACTGAACAGTTAATTTCACATCGTTGACTGCCATAGCCTAGTTGCTTGAGAACATTTAAGACTAAGTCGTTGAATGTAAAGCGACTGTGGTGCCGTTGACATTTTTCACTCTAAACTGCATCGTATTGTACTGTATTGTATGTTGCATCATACCACGGACAGTGAGTCTGACGGTGACGGCGTCCCAGTCAAGCTCGGTGCTGGCGTTGCACGTGTAGCTGCCGGTGTTGTTGACCTGGGCCTGCGTTATCTTGAGCGACTTGTCCGGGTCGTACTGGGCCACGTTCATCCGAGAGCCAAACTTAATCTTGTCGCCGTTCAGCTGCCACGTGAAGCGCAGCCGGCGCTGCTCCAGGGCATCCGTCGTAGCGTTGCAGTGCAGCGTCACGTCGCTGCCAACGCTCACCGTCTGGTTCGACGGCGGCAGAATTATCGTCGTCTTCTCTGCATCGCATCAGCAACAGACACACTGTGTCTGCAATATACTGCCTGTATATTTCTATTGAGACTTTTGGTCACTACTTAAAATGTCAGGTTTGCTCTTGTTCGATCTGTCAGCACGTTAGAAACTTCTGTGCCTCTGCACTAAGCTTATCGCAATTTTTATTGCGTACTTTACCGCAGATCTACTGCTAAACGCCAAAGCAAAATAACTACAACTAGAAATTTGGGGCAAAGCCCAACGTAAGTCCGCCCGGCGCCCTAAGTCCGGTTGGGGGAAAATATAGGCGGGGGGGAGTAAAATTCCCCCAACAGCAAAGTCACGTGGCCCGCACTCAAATGCATTAGTATACGCAAAACGCGCACTTTTGACTTAGAGTGGGCAAACATTAACCGCATAATCTCTGGTGTTAGTGGACCAAAGTTCACCTATTTTTTATTTCAATGCATTATTAATTGTACTTAATAACTCTTTTTTACCGCTTGTCGATATCTCTATTCGTTCTAGAGATATTTGCAGTCAAACTCCAAAGTTGTTGTAAAACGTACTAAATTTTGGACGTTTTTTGCCCTCCCAAATTTTAAGGGGCGGTGCCCCCTAAAAGTTGTACTCGCGTTATCACCCCCATCTAGCAGCATGTCACGAGGCAAAGTTTCATGAAGCTACTCCCTTTGGCTCCAAAGTTCTTGCGGCTAATACGCTACATTTTACACCAATTTTTGACTCCTCTATGAAAAAAGTTGTAAGGGGGG
>Ga0209367_1011384_pt1 | contig 11801 bp, 8 predicted proteins | sample WorMetLIZISLAND2_FD_187412 | JGI IMG/M metagenome (GOLD analysis project Ga0209367, IMG submission 187412) | Marine gutless worms symbiont microbial communities from Max Planck institute for Marine Microbiology, Germany - Olavius geniculatus... ... | reverse complement strand
TTATCTTCAATAAACTTTTAAAGACTTAATTAGCGCACAATAAACAAAAGGTGCTTTATTTAGCAAAATTATAAGTTTCTATAACACCTATGTTCAAAACTGTCCGATGAACATCGATGAACTCAAAACGCGTCTCGTCAACGAGTGGGCGCAGTTCGACCAGTCGATCATTGATGCCGCGATCAGCCAGTGGCGCCGTCGTCTGAGCGCTTGTGTCCATGCACGTGGGGCACACTTCGAGCACAAGTTCTGACAATTTCGAACACAGTTGTTATAGGAACTTATAATTTTGCTAAATAAAGCACCTTTTGTTTATTGTGCGCTAATTAAGCCTTTAAAAGTTTATTGCAGATAACAACATTCGGCGTTATGTAGCAATTTGGAACATTCACGTTTAACACGGTAAGGTGATGACGCAAATTAGGTGAGATGGAAAATGAGTGCACCTCGCATATATTTGGATTATTTGCCATCCTTCTGCCCAAAATTATCAAAATCGGTGGAAATTTGACGCAGTTCTGACAAAAACAAATCTGCTTAGTTTTTTTGAGACACGGTGTAGTAAAGCAATCACCTATACGGGGTCTACCAGCTGCAACCCACAGTCTGTGTGCATCAATAGATTTGTACTTGAGCTCAGAAGCCTCCACATCCCACCAGAATTTATAAAAGCTAGCTTTCTTACGTGGAACATAATATGCAGCGGCATTTTGTAAAGCATACACAACACACATATAATATTTATCAATAATATCTACTCTGCCACAATCACAATGTGTATAACAATTATCTAAGCAGTCCATGTCAGCAACAGCATGCAAGTTGTTGTGTGTTATATTGTATGTTTTTGGATATTTATATTTTACAAAGTAGTGTATATAGCGACATAATATGAGTAATGTGCATACCAGAGTCCACAGGTGAAAAAATTGTAAAAATTGATCAATATTTAACGAAGATATGGACAAAGTGCAATAGCTTACTTTTTTTGGCCCACTCTGTATATAGTTCGATCCACCCCCAGGTTCTAAAAGTCGTCTATTCGTACGCGTGGCTGTTAAATATGGGGTACTCTTTCAAAATGTGCGACTTCTGCTATCCACTAATTTAGCGTGAAAATGAACTGCGGAGAGACAAAAAGTTGCTGTTTATTTATGGCAACAAGAACTGCTGACAAGCCTTCAAGTCGTACCATCGTCGATTGTCTTAAACGACCTTGAAACCCACAAGCAGGTTTCAACCATAGATGTAAAAAAAAACGTTTTTTACGTTTTTTTTATTCTTGTCACGTTTTTTAACGTTTTTTTTTATTTTGCTCAACGTTTTTTATTTAAAAAACGTGCATTGAAAACCCTATTAAAAGCTTCGTGAAGCACTTTTGGAACAGCAGAAACGAATTAATATAGGTCATAGTGATGTAGTTTACTTATTAGTCCAAATATACTAAATAAAACTTTTTTAACTAGCATATTTAGTTAGTTTAATGCTGTTGTCATACGACGACACAGCTGAATGAAAATTAAATCAAGTTCTCTTTATCTAAACTATTATTGGAGGTATACTGCGCTTACAGCATTAGGCATTAGGCAAGAAGTTGAACACATTATGGCCAACGTTTTTTATTCAACGTTTTAAAACGTTTTTTTATTCTTGCCACGTTTTTTTACGTTTTTTTAACGTTTTTTTGTTTTTCCTGCAAGGTTTTTTTACATCTGTGGTTTCAACTGGTGATCTTTAGCGATTTCAGGTACGACGCCTGCTAGAGATTAACAGTGAATTGCACCGAAATTGGGCTACTGGAGATAGACTGAGGCAACCAGCACATAATGTTTTCAGCATAAAACGTAGATTTTGACGGTCTAGGCCTATGTTTCGAACTTTCGTCGTTCTATGATCAAGGAATGCTCTGTAGTATGTACGGCTCACGGGAGCGTGATATTTGGGTACCCCCGTTAAAAAGCATCATTATTTCATTGCACACTGTACACTGATTCTGTGGATGGCAGCACCGATGTTGTCGCGCGTCACGTAAGCATTTCTCAAATTACGCGTGAGCATGCTCGCGACGAACTTTAGGTAAACTATGTTGTCTGTCACGGTAACTAGCGTTACGTTACGCATTGCGAGTCGACACATTGCTACCGTAATGACACATAACATTGGGCGTGGTCATTAAAGTGGGTGTGGTTGTTGTGTTTGTAAACATGCCAAAACGTTGCAAGTTTTTCTGTATAAAGTGTCTGATTTTGTTTTATTTACCGTTTTGCGTGGTTGGCTGGAACAATGACGATCTTGAGTTGTTTGATTTGGTGGAAGAAGTTAATCAGAACTTCTACGATGTCCTTGGTTTAAGTCCGGTACGTGCAATGTGCTGTATGAGAACGATTGATAATGCATTGCTATGAAGGCATTTTTGTAAGTGGTTATTTTTGAGCTTAGAGCTTGTAAATAGCAATGAATTGTTTGTCGTTTTGTTCAATGATTGCTGTGACACAGATCTGTATAATGTTTGGTTTGCAGTCGGCGGAAGCGGCTGAACTGAAGAGAGCGTACAGAAAACTGTCGCTTCAGCTACATCCAGATAAAAATAAAGAACCCGATGCTGAAGTTAAATTCAGACAGGTTCTGGTTTTTCTTCTTACTGTTTGCTTAATTTTTGGCATTTACTGTAAAACTTCTAATGATTTTTTGGGGCATTTAAAGCATATTCATGTTAAAGTTAAAGTGAAAGTTAAAAACAAACTTATAAAGCACCATAAAACTAAACGTGTGTAAAGATACAGAGGCGCTCTGAAACCTCTGGTGTGTTTGTGTTACCATTTAGTGTTTCATCATGAGAGACCAGCATTTTTTTAGACCCATTAATGGCCAGCATTTATTAGTGAGTTTTGTGTCACAGTTTGTTGAACTCAAGATTCAGTATAAATTCACACTATTTGGAGAAGTTGTTTTGGTTAGAATTCTATAACAGTGATTTGTACATTGTCTATTTTTCAACTCTGGTTTGTGGTGTAGCTGGTTGCTGTGTATGACGTTTTGAAAGACTCTGCAAAACGAGCCAAGTATGTGTTCTGTTCAGCATACAGCAGTACGTTGCGTTGCGTATAGTTAAGTCTTGATTTGATTATGGGAATATTATTAAGGAAAAGATACTAAGCTGTGGCATTATTACTTATTACCTCCTTAAAGTGTCCTTGTCAGCTTCTGTTGTGCAAAGATGCTCGTTATGGACGTGCATTTCCAAGAAGTTCTAGAGCTTGTTAGAAGTTCTAAATCTCTTGATAGTGACCTGAGCAAGAGTTGACTCATGACTGTTTGATTGTACAGGGTGGGCCAAAAAAGTAAGCTGTTGCACTTTGTCAATATCTTCGCTAATATTGATCAATTTACACAATTTTTTCACCGGTGGACTGCAAGAAATTTGCTACTCACTGACATACACACCACTTATATGTTGCTACATTAGCTTGTAAGATATAAATATCCAAATATGCACAATATCTACAGATGGTAATAAGGTCGAGTGATAAATTTTCAAAGTATTAAAGTAAAATGTTAAATATAGTTATAATAAATGTCAAAAAGTCATAGGTATAGCTGTGAAGTAAGTTTTTGGGTTTCAAAAATAATGCACAGCTTGTAGAGCCACACAATTGAAATACATTGCTCTGTATGCTCGTGAATGCAGTTAACTGAGCAAGATTGCAGCCATCAACCAGCAGTCCAGCATTATTGTACATTGAAAAATAGTGCACAGTAAAATCATTAAAATTATTTCCAAAAAATGTTTAATATGTCCTCCAATGTTTTTGACACTTACTATAACTTATATTTTAACATTTAAATTAAATACTTAAGATTTACCATTAGACCTTCTGTTTATCTCTAGATATTGTATGTTTTTGGATATTTATATTTTACAAGGTAGTGTAGCAACATAATAAGCGTGATGTTCATGCCACTGAGTAGCAAATTTCTTGCAGAGTCCACTGGTGAAAAAATTTATCAATATTTAGTGAAGATATGGACATATGTAACGCGATACACTGGCCCTGTATCCGTGGTCTCGCAGTGTAAAAACTGGTGCCTGGCTGAGGGCCTTAGGAAACGGAGATCATCACCGCCCTATGGACCGTAAGGCTCGGGAAGGACTATACGTTTACATTTTACGTTAGTGAAGATACGGACATATGTGGTTCAGCATCCTGATTGTTACACCACCAGTTACCAGTTATGTGTGAAGTTATGAATGTAAGCACATTAGAAGCTTACTTTCTTATATTATGTCTTATGTCTATGTGTTCAGATATGATGAGATATTGGTGACTGGTCTGCCTGACTGGCGCCAGCCGGTGTTCTATTACCAACGTGTTCGTAAGATGGGACTGCTCGAGTTGGCTGTATTACTTACTGTCATTCTGACAACAGGACACATTATCACTCTGTGGTCTATTTACCTTGAACGACGATTTGAAAAGGTTTGGGCTTATCATTTTTGTTGCTATTTAATTATTTCTTTAGTATTTTTTGTTATCGTTATTTTGTTGCGAAATGGAGAGATAGGGAAGACAATGTCATTTTTGCCATCATCTTCTCCATTTATCCATCTTAGTCATTGTTCGTTTTTACCATTGTCAATAATTTTTAGTTAGCAAGGGGCTAAGCATCTTGATACGGTATAAGTCTAAGTACTTTGTGTTGCAAGATGTGCGTAAAGACTGTATTTTTGCAGCAAGAGGTGTTCCGAGCAAAAAAGAAACGCGACCGGAAAAGCCGGCACGGCGTAGGTGACACGGGATTAGACGATGAGAGACTGGAGGCGGAGCTTAGCACGATTCCACGTCCTCAGTTCACTGACGTTTTGCCAATTGTCTTGGCTCGGTTTGCCGTTCGTGTTGTTACCGGGATTCCATCATCGGTCCGACTCATTGTTGAGTCTTATCATGAATGGAAAACTGCTGAAATGCCTTCAGATGAACCAGGTAGCACTGTGAAAAATGTGTTATCTTTGTTATATAAGTAACTGTGAAACAGGGGCTGATTTAAAAAAATAATTTTTGGCATGTGATCCCGATCTCCAGCAAAATCTTGCACACTCTAAGCTCGGCCAAGTCTAACCTTCTGTGAAAAGTTTGGCCAAATTTGTCTTCAACTTCTGTGTAATCAGGACTGACAAACCAATAGATAAATAAATAAATGCCTGCAATCATATAACCTCACCATTGGTGGAGGCAGTGACTGCATCTGATACTGAATATGTATGATGTGTTTGAGCAGTTATTACCTCCGCTAAGGAGGTTATGTTTTTGCCAGACTTTGTTTGTTTGTTTGTCTGTCTGTGTGTTAGCAAGATAACTCAAAAAGTTATGGACGGATCTTTCTGAAATTTTGAGGGTATGTTGGGAATGGCTCAAACTACCAGTGATTCAATTTTGGGGTAATCCGGAAGGAATCCTGGATTCTGGATCACTTTGAAATTTTCGTTACCATTGCTTTCAATGGGGCATAAGGGAAACCACTGATAAACCAAAGATGGGGTGCTGCCACCTAGCGAACAACATGGCCTTGGTGGAGGTGTGCGGGCTCTGACTGCTTTCTAGTTGCTAATGTTATATGACTCAATGTCAATGGTATAGTTTTTCATGGGACACCCATCTCAGAGATACAGAGCATCACCAGCTATATGAGATCACAGTATTACCTGCTACGGGTGAATGTGCCCCACCATAGCCTCAGCCAGACATGATTTACATACCCTGGAGGTATTGGAGGCTGAGTTGAGCTTGACTGCATGTTATACTGAACATGTTTGACGTGTGTCTGTGCAGTAGAGGCTGCAGTCAGAGTGCGAACAAGTCGCAAGAAGCCGAGTCAGCTAATACCAGCTGTTGAGTCACTGCATTATCAATATTCACAACCAGAAACTCTTTCTTCTGTGTCACACAATGACAACACGTCATCCACACAACCACTGGAAAGACCTGTCATGGTCAGGCTGATGGCTTTTGTAAATATTATGTGGCCATGCGATAAGCCGCATTGTGGGTTCTGCATGTCTGTCTGTCTGTCTGTCCGGTACGGGTTTTTAGTTCGAAACAAACGGGCGTTGAAAAACCACAATTGGTCTGAATGCTCTCCATGACGGGAGTAACTGGTGCACCAATCTTCAGTTCAAAAAGTTGAAGCCTTGAAGGTCATCTGAGTTGTTGTCTGATGTCTGTATTGGTGTCTCTGTGATAACTATAGCAGTCGTTGATGTGCTTTTGCCAATGGTTCACCTTAGAGCAAAGATGAGCTGAATATGTTTTAAGATCACAGCGTGGCCATATATGGCGAACATGCCATTTTGGAGGGAGAGAGTTTGTTTCTTCAATATTCATTGTGTCATTTTCACTAACTTTTCCCACTGATGTATCGGTATCTTTGAAAAAAAGTTTACTGTTTAGTGTTTACATTTTGAGGTCATAGGTCAAGTTTCTATGGGCAGAGTTGTGCAGTGTTTAGCACTCGTAAGTGTCTGGTTCTCTCTGTGAAATAAAATTCATCAAACTGCCACCTTTTGGCAATTGCTATTGCCTTCTCTACCTCTCTGTGAATACTATGATGAACTAAGTTGTTGTAGATATGAGGAAGTTGGTAGGATATCTAGTTATCTCCGCCAATGAAGGAAGTGAACATTGGAGGAGATTATGAGATTGGTCGAACTGTCTGTCAGTGTGTCTGTCCGTCTATGTACATGACATGTCATACACAACTGGCAGGAACGGTGGTGCCCTCCTGTGAAAACTTCTACATTGGCGTAGATTATGCACTCTCACGAGCGCCTTTTAGGATTGGTTCATGGACTTATCGTGTTCTTGTTAGTTTCTCATTATTACTGTTATTATCGTTATTATTATTATTATTATGCATTACTGTTCTAATCTATAAGTTTGTTGGCAGATATCTAAGAAACATTGTATATGTGGGTGGCAGGCAACTGAAGGGAGTGAATGGACGGAGCAAGAGTTAGCATTGCTGGCCAAGGCTGTGGCTCGCTACCCTGGTGGCGTGACCGACCGATGGGACAAAATCTCACTCATGGTCAGAAGGACAGTCAAAGAGGTCAGTAACAGTAGTAGTACAGTAGTAGTAGTAGTAGTAGTAGCAGTAGCCGTAGTAGTCCAGGGATGGGGTACATAAAGACCACTGGTTTGGCCTCAATGTAAAGGTAAAAGGTAAAAGTCGTCAATTTGTATAGCGCATAGTCGCGAGCATGCGCACGCCTCTAATGCGCTTTCGTCACTAACCAGAGCCGCCTGCCGCATGGCCACTGTGTGCAGCCTGCAGACACAGGCTGGCACAGCGGCCGGCTAGGCAACCCCAGTCAGCTGTACCAAGATCCCCACCTTCCGTAACTCATGTGAATGAGTTACTACTCATTTTACTGTCCCACGGAGGGTAGAAGGCTGAGTCGACCTAGCTGGCAGGCTTCGCACTGAGATGGTTTACTTGCCCGCAGGCAGTCACCCATCGCAGTACTAACCGGGCCCGGTGTAGAGTAACTTCGCTTCAGCCGAAACGCGTTACCAACTACGCCACGCCACCAACCTTGGCCACTAGTCACTTGTGATGAGCGTGTTTTTGGTACTTTTCGGTATTTGTATGACATATCTACTGAAATTGAAACTATGTTTGTCTGAGCATTTTTATGGTTCATTAGTGGTTTGAATAAGATCAAGCTGGCTTTTGAAGTGCAATTGCATAGTATAAAATTGTCATACTTGCTTTACTTTCTTAGTTGCCTTGGCCTCGACGACCATTGGTCTTGGCCACAAAGGCTGGTTTTTGGTTTTAGCCTCGTGGACCACTGATCAAGACCCTGCCTGACCTTGACCATGAAAATGCTGGCCTTGAACTTATTTGTGATGTAATGCACAGAATTTTGTTCGGTTGTGCTGGACAGGTGACCCAGATGTCACGGCAGGTTAAGTCACACGTAGCTCGGTCGGTAAGTCCATCAGAGCAGGGTATCACCGCCTCCGCTTTTCCTATTCCATCCGTCCCTGTCCTCGACAATCCCACACGACAAGATGACGAACTTCCAGGGGCTGCGCCCTTGCTGTCTGTTAGACATCGAACGAAGCCGGCAGCCAAGTCGGCCGAACGCACTTTGATGATATCCCAGCCTGTGCTGGCTTCCAGTGGTGCTAATAGTTCCAGTAACCCACCGCCGCCGGTGGTGACAAAGTCAGCATGGACCCAGATACAGCAGAAACAATTGGAGTCTGCACTGAGTCAAGTACCAAAGTCTGCTAGCGATCGCTGGGACAGGATTGCTGAACTTGTGCCGGACAAAACAAAGGTATTTTTGATCACATTTCATTGTTTCGCATATATGCAGTTGCTAGAATAGTTAAAATATGCAAGCTACGTCTAGTCATTTTAGTGGTTTGCTCACTTAGCGGGCTGTTTTTGATGTTTTTTGAATTCTGCATGCGCCTACTGCCTGTCAGAAAACTTTTTTCCCCAAAATACACATATTAAGGTGGAAAACTTTTCCTTTTGGGAGAATCTACCAACAAAACTGAAATTTTGACCATGTGTTTGTCGGAAAATTGCAACATTCTGCCCCCCTCCCTGCTTTTCGACCTGCGTTGCTGCTGTTGGTATTCGTTTTGATGATATTCCACTGTTGTGATAGCTCTAATAAATAATGTTTCTGGGTGTTCGTTGATATTAGGAGGAATGTATTCAGCGTTTCAAGCATTTGGCGGAGCTTGTGAGACGAAAACAACTCGAGAAGAATACTGCAGCTGCATCTCAGCAAATGATGAACCCACCTGACAGTACTAGTGATAACAGCTCTTAGAGTTGCATTTCATGTTGCATTAATTTATTGGCTTCGCCAGCTACAGGGCAGCGGGACATGGGCCCCTTCAGCTTCCAGTTTTAGGTCATTTCACAACCCCAGAAACTCTGAAATTTAAACTCGATGTGGTTGCCCATCAAGTTCAAAAGTGCAGCGTATTCTGCATATTGCTGCAATAAACAGTCATGTGAATTTCATAATTTTTTTGCACCTCACTATATACATTGCATAGTACTTGCAACACCATTGAACAATCCGCATAATTTATGCTAATTTATTGTTAGATGGGGATACTAGATTACCAGTTATGTGCAAACATGCTACTGTGGCAGTATTGCATATTTTGTAGAGAATGTGACATTGCATATTTTCACAGATTTGTTCACAACATAAATGTGTTGTGATTGACCGACTTCCACACATGATGGTATTTCCAAGTTCATGTGAAGATTTTTATGTGTTCATCTATTTTCACTTCTGTGGTTCAAATTTTTATTTTCTAATAATTCTCTGCATATCCTTCTATGCCAAAGTCTGTTAAAGTTATTTTTGCATTTTGATTGTAATTTATACCACAGATTTGCCTACGTGCATATGCTGGCATATAGATTGTCTGTCCAGCGTATGCTGCACATTTTTTTGACAAATTCCACATCTGCAGAACAAAACACATATTTTAAAATTTCTGATGCAAACTGGTATCCCTAGTCAGAGCTAACCTGACTTCCAGTACCAGCAGTAGTACAGTTCTTAGACTTAAAATAAACAAGCATTGTCGCCAGCAGCATAGTTTGTGTTAAAATTTACTATGCTTTGCTGTAAACATGCAGTAATGTTAGCAGGATACAAGGCCAAGGTACCGTTTGTTGTGTGCTCACTAGTTTATGCCTCGATGTATACCAGAGATAAATACGCCAACATAAATGAAAATCAATCCCATTAGTGTGTGTCATGGTGGTTAGTAGCCTGGAAATATGATAATTTCATGTGTTGCTGTGAAGTATCGTACTGCAGCTGAACTTGAGTCATTTGTTTCGTGACTTGAACATACTGACAGTAAGTTACTGTACTAACACAAACTAACTTGGGAGTAGTTAAAAATTTTCTGGCATTTATTTCATTTATTGGGGAAGGAAAAATATTGCATTTTTTGCATCTGCTGTACCCACCCAGTAATGTATGCAAGTCCAGCAGTGGACTCAAATCCTTATTTTATGGTGAATTGGACTTGAACTGAGAGACGTCAACCATAACACTGGGAAGTAGTGGAATTGTCTACACATTTAGGGCAACAGCATTTTGCCCAGCATTACCGTAATATTTTAGATTACCTGCATGCACTTTGGTGTATTGTATTGTGACATACTGTGTTAATGTACTGTTACACTGCTGTTTTTTAGTCCGCCCGAAAACGATAGTTTTCGGAAGGACTTAACGTTTTACTGCAGATGTTTTTTTATTTTTTTTCTTCCGACGCGAGATCTCCGAGATGCGTGGGCCGACCGGTGTGAAATTTTGCACGATGGTCAGTATTAGGCCCTATTTTATAATGCCGGTCCAAAATTTTGGGGGCACACCCCAAAAAAATTTCAGGGGCGAAAAACGTGCAAAATTTGGCCCGATTTCAGACGATTTCAAAGTTCGGCGGCGAATATCTCCGAAACGGATGAAGATATTCAAAATCGGATTTTTATTCCGTCTACCGCGATTCCTCCTGCGTTAGGCAAAACAAGTCCGGTGAAGTTCGGTCCAGTGACCTTGGAGATCTCGATGTTGAATCCACCCAAAGTGCATTTTTCGGAAGACCATATTTTGGCCCCTAGGAGGTGCTGCGCCCCCAAATTTTTACACGCGCTAGAGAATCACCAAGTCTTACTAGCGCACCCCCCATCGGGGACGGGGCCCCCTTACAACTTTTTTCAAAGGGGAGTCAAAAATTGCCTTAAAATGTAGTGTATTAGACAAAGGATCTTTGGAGCCAAAGGGAGTAGCTTCATGAGAATTTGCCACGTGACGTGCTGCTAGATGGGGATGATAACGCGGGTACAACTTTTAGGGGGCACCGCCCCCTTAAAATTTGGGAGTGCAAAAAACGCGCAAAATTTATTACGTTTAACGACAACTTTCGACTTTGAGCGCAAATATCTCTGAACTGCATAGGGATATCGCCAAGCGGTAAACGGCGTTATCAAATACAGTTAATTCCGCGTTGAATAAAAAAAATTGAACTTCAGTCCACTAACATCAGAGATTACGCGGCTAATGTTTACCCACCAAAATCAAATTTTTCGGAAGGCCATATTTCGGCCCCTAAGGGGTGCTGCGCCCCCAAATTTTTACACGTGCTAGAGAATGACCATGTCTTACTAGCGCACCCCCCACCGGGGGCAGGGGCCCCCCTTACAACTTTTTTCAAAGGGGAGTCAAAAATTGGCTTAAAATGCAATAAAGGAGCGCTTATAACTTCGGAGTTAGGGAGTGTAGCCCGACGAAACTTTGGCACTTGACGTGCCTCTAGGTTGGGGTGTTAACGCAAGTACGAAATTTGGGGGCACCGCCCCCTTAAAATTTGGGAGGGGAAAAACGTCCAAAATTTAGTACGTTTTACGACAACTTTCAATTTTGACTGCGAATATCTCTGAAACTGATGAAGATAGCGACAAAATCTAAACGGCGTTGACGAGAAGGATAATATGTGCGTTGAACAAAAAAATTTTGTGAAATTAACCACTAGGAACAAAGTTATAAGCCAGTGATTTTCAACTGGGGTTCCGCGGAACCCAGGGGTTCCACGAGCATATGCCAAGGGTTCCGCAGCTGGTCAGTAAAAAATAAAAAAATAATTTAGCATGCGAAATTACGTCAAACCAAGCCATTAAAGTGTAGCCCCCTACGCACCGATCATGCTTAGTTCCAAATTAGCGCCTCTAACCGTCTACTTTAGCATGCT
>Ga0209367_1011383_pt1 | contig 11802 bp, 1 predicted proteins | sample WorMetLIZISLAND2_FD_187412 | JGI IMG/M metagenome (GOLD analysis project Ga0209367, IMG submission 187412) | Marine gutless worms symbiont microbial communities from Max Planck institute for Marine Microbiology, Germany - Olavius geniculatus... ... | reverse complement strand
AACAAATTGGCCTACGCGGCCGGAACTTCAACTTGAATAGAAACGGTAAAACTATAGGCCTACTGCCTTCTGTTGTATACAATAACTAGCATTCGACAAATGCTCCCCCAAAAGGTTGTGCCTTCTGCGCTGCGATGTCTAAGTCGATTCGACTCAGTCTAACATCGCAGTGCAGAAGGCTCAAACTTTTGGGGGAGCAAGAGCTATGGCCTGCTCTCCCGTGCCAAAAGTTGGGGGAGCAGCTGCTCCCTCTGCTCCCCCTGTTCCAACGCCCATGGTTGGTCTATGTAAAAATAAACACGTAGAAACGCAATTTCGAACAAAATATTTCATAATGAGTATTTCTACGACATTATTTGCTAGCTTATTTATTACTGGCCAGCTGCGGGACCCTTGGCAGATGCTCGCGGAACCCTGGGGTTCGCGGAACCCCGGTTGAAAAACACTGGGCTATACTAATGGCAGCTGGGCTTAAAACTACCATTAAGAGCTGACTGCAACGACACGGTTTAAACGTGACTCAGGCGTTAAAATTTTCTGATAGACACTACATATTTCCGACAGGGGTTTGATTTTGTCCCTAAATATTCTTAAAATGGAGGATTCAGCCCAAAATAAACAAAAATTTTCAAACAAGAAAATTTCAGACAGATCAGGTTCTCTTTGTGTTGAGATTTCAGTTTTGTCATTAATTGAAAGAACACAGGACCTACAAAATTACACAAAAACGCATCTCGACAAGTCTTTAAAGTGAAACTTGACAGTAAAACGTTTTATAATATGAAAGGCAATAGGAAAGTGGAAAAACTGATTTTGTCTATACCTTGACGAAGCTGCAGAGGTGATCCAGCTTTGCCTTTTCTGTCAGGAGGCGAGCTCTTGACAACTGATAGTCGTTGATGTTCAAGCCTATGACATTCGCCTCTGATAATGATGCAATATGACGTGCTGGTCCGCCGATCCCGCATCCAATGTCCTAAAATCAGTCAAACAATTAATCAACAAATAAACCTAATTCAGTCAATTATCACTATCATACGCAGCACGCACTGAGATAAAACCTGCATGTCTCACGTTACGTTTCGCCGTTTGCAGACAAGAAGGGCACGTGTTTTGCCCCCCCCCTTGAACAGTCGCCTGCAGTCATGGCCCTGCAGCAGTTCTGGCAAATAGCATCATTAATGCTATTTGTTTCTGCTTTGGAGCTCGACCTAACCTCTAGTAAGTTCCGTGTAAAACTGGCCGGTAGATCGAAAACGAAATTAGTATTTGCTGCTTAAAGCGCCGCAAATGAATGGAAGGGCTCGCGTGCAATCCAATAGGCCTACTTTGCAGTTTGTCGTCCACTTGACATTTTCCTTGTGCCACGTATCAAAAAACGGCAGGTGTAGGCCTGTATCCTAAACGCATTATTACTGACACTACTGCAAGCAGGCTACTCTTCACTCACTGACTAAAAGTGCTTCGATGCAGTCGATCGATACATCAGTATAACAGAGGAAGGTTTGTATTTCTACTTCATTTCCCTCATTTTCCCCTTTTATTGTCCCACTTTTATGGTAAAAAAGAGCATACAGACTTCATCATGCACAGTGGAATTGATATAACTTTACATAACACAGCAGCTGTAAATCTGTTTAACTAAGACACCGGAGTAGCCTACAAACGCACCAGGACGGTGTCCCCGGCCTTAAGGCCGAGTTTCATGGCGAGAAAGTACTCGTGTTTGGCAAAGGAATGTTCGCGTGACTCTTCTGGCTTAAGTACGGCGAAGTGGAACGCATCACCCCAGCCGTACTCGTAGAAGTCAGTCGCCATGTCGTAGTAGCTGTTGGTGACGCTCAGCGCGTTCTGGCGGCGCTTCTCGACGGCCTCCGAGTCCGAATCTTCGGCCTCGTCCCTCGTCTGCTGTTGTCCGAAGTATTTCAGGTAGCCGTCGGCTGTTGACTCAACCGCGCCGCCGCCGCTGGATGATGACTTGCCGTGAAGTGGGCGGAGAATCTCCGTGATTGACGGCTTCTCTATCGACGTCATTTTAAGTCACCGCACCAGTTCAGTTCAGTTCTTGAACGAATCAGCGTCCCTCAACTCGACCTCACGCTGCAAGCAGAAGTGTCACAACACAGCTACAATACTGGGTGGTCCAAAAAACGGATACCCAGTTTTATTAATGGGCTACCTTCGGTAATTCAGCACCGATTTTAACCATTCTTACACTGTTACAAGCAGAAATTTATGGCGCGTAAACGTGAAGTTCTTCCCACCGCACCTTTTTTGTGTGACCACATTACCTAACAAAACAAACACTACTGCTAATATCGGTGTTCAGTGTTTTGTTTTAATGACTAAACATATCAAACGATTTATTCTAAAAATTATTACTGGTAAACAAAGTAAATAAACGCAACATGACGTAACACTGATTTCACAGGCTTTACTGCGAATAAGTAAGTAAGCTTAACTATTTTATGCTACGAAATTGATCTTTATGTGTTGCCTGTTCTCCGAGACCATTGTAGATTTGAGTGTTTGTTTTGCTAGGTAATGTGGTCACACAATAAAGGTGCGGCGGGAGGAAGAACTTCACGTTTACGCGCCAAAAACCTCTGCTTGTAACAGTAAAAGAATGGTTAAAATCAGTGCTGAATTACTAAAGTTATCCCAAAAATAAAACTGGGTATCCGTTTTTTGGACCACCCTGTATATAGGCTAGTTTTGCTAACGGTTGATGCGCGTTCATAGGATTGTGTGTCGATAAACCGAAGGTTCGATAGTCCGAAAGTGTAAGTGATACTGCAACATGCATTTTCACTTACTCTAGCCGTCACTCTCGCCCTAACTGTAACCTTACTCTTTATAGTTGAGATGAAAATCAATGTGGAGATTGAGTCAACGTCGGTGAAAGTGCGTAAGAAAGAACCATAAAACTTTCGGACTATTGAACCTTCTGAATGTCGAGCTGTCCCCTTCAAAGCGACCGACAAAAAGTAGAATAAACTGAAATCCATTGTCAGTTTCATCTTTTCATTGCATTTAAGTCCACTTCGTGTTTAAAACGAATTTAATTCACTTTAGTTCATGCAGCTTATTTCTGTCGCTTTAAACACGCATTAATAGGCCTATATGAGTTCGATAACTATAGCTAACTCAACGCAAATTAGAAATGCTTGATGAGTATTAGACGAGCGCTCGACGAGCCAGCTTCGTCGTGTAGACGAGGTATTACGTAACATCTGGCAACATGCATTAATGTAGACTACGTTTTATGCACCGGCCAGCTGTTCCAACTGGTAGATAATGAATGTTTCAGTTTCTATTCTCCCAATCCACTCACCTACCTGCAGAAAGCACACCTGTGGGCAGATTTATTGGCAGGTGACTGCGTAACTATAGACAACCCGAAACCGATCAATTAGTCGCGTCATAACAACAACAGATAGCAGTACGCAACGGCACTTACGAGAACGCTTAAGTAGTAGTCATAAAATCTAACGATTTGCACCAATCATTGATCTGGAAACTAGCTTGCTGTGTTTGTAAGATAGAGCGTACCAGATAATACAGCACTGATGATGTGGATAAGCGAATACGCAGTAGGGGGCCTACGAGCTTATACCACTCCAGAGAGCGTGGAATCGTACTTAAATCACGCTCTGGTCGCACAGAATATACAGTCGTTTGCTGTATGCACGACTGTAGCCGAAAGTTGCGAAAACTAGCAGTGCAAGCTGAATTTGGTTTAACTTGAACACAGTGACAGCTGTGCACGGATTTGTGTGTACGCAATTATGTCTTTAACGATGAGCATGTAAAACAATTTTTATAGGCTTACAGAGACAGAAAGAGACGGGAAATGTTCCGGCAGATATAAACAGTTCTATTTCTAATCAGAATTTTCTCACATTGAGTCTATTTGTCTTTTTTCGAGTAACTTCTCGGATGTCCCTTTTCGTCACCATCATCAAATTTGAGTTTTTCACAGTGTGACTTAACAACCACGCATGTTTTTAAAAACAGCCCATCTGTTGCTAGGAGAGCCGACCGTACTACTAGTAATAGTCAGTACACTGATGTATACTCGTACTCGGTCCGTCGCCATGCATGTCGTTACACTTAATATTTTATTTATTGTACTTATTTTAAATTCGAGATCTTACTACGCCCAGCTGCAGTAAACAAGCAACACACTATTGCCATTATCAAATGTGGGCGGAAGCTTGCGCTGCAAATTGCGGCCAAACCGCTGCAGAAAGTGAGATGGTTAATATTGACAGCCTACAAGACGCTCTATTTAACAGTACTATTGCTGTGCGCCTATGACATACTATATAGCCAAAATACAAAACGTTACAGTCAGACGACAGAGAGACGGACAACAGATCGTACCACAAGCGCGACCGTTGTATTCGGTCGGCTAAAAAAGTTTCTGTTTGCGATAATTAACTTGTCATTCCAAATGCAAGCATTTCGTGGAAGTTACGAAATTCGACGAACAAACCTGGCCGGTATTTAAGTCTTAGCGGTGCTTTCCAGAGGCGTGTGGTTGGCGCCGAACAATTTCTGCCGTGCCACGTCGCCGCCGCGGATAGAGGCTGCACACACGGCCCTCCGTATTAGTGTTTTGCTAAACACAGAAGCACACCTGTTAAGCGATTGTACCGGCGATAGTTAAACTGCATTTACACGCGCGGCGCCTATCGCTCGATAGCGAAAAGTAAATAGGTTAAAGATCTAGTTACATCTACTATATAGGCTGGCTTACCCTGCATCAGATGGCAAATACCAAAGTAAAACAAGAAGCTCAGTTATACCCCGTTTACATGATCAAGCTGGCTCGACGAGCTGGCTCGACGAACTGGCTATTATGTTAGCTGGACGAGCCAGCTCGATGTTTGCTCGATGTTTGCTTGATCGTGTAAACGGGGTATTATTCAGCCGACTGATCAACTAACTATTTGGGTTAAGGCCATTCAGATAGTTGAGAAAATGTTAGAAAACAATTTAAAGAACGTTTGTAATCTCGTTTTTATGAAAAAAAAAACATTTTAATAATCAAGAGATTGTGAGTTCGACTGCCGGTCGTGTCAGGCCGCCATCAAGTGGTTACCATACTCGGACGGCTGACTGCGGACAGGCAAACCATTTAGGTGTACACTATAACCAACCCCAATCAATCAATCAATCTTTCTATGTATCTATCAAAACACATTTGTATAGCTCCATAATGTCGCGAACGAACCAGAGGCGCTACAGTTTTGCCGTCACGGTCAACTCAGCCTTCCATCCCTCCGGGGTATGGGACTTTCCTGGACATTGTAGTTGCGTTGTTTACACGTCGTGTTTGGCAATTTAAACGAATGCTGGCGAAATGGTCGCCGATGTATTGTCGACTTAAAGGTCGGTCGTCGGTCGGCAAAGCGCACGGGGCTTCTGGGCTGCATTATAAAGTGGCGCGGTAAGGCGGTGTCTTGCTGGTATGGCGTGATCGGCCGACTGGCCTATCATTCGCCACGCATCGTTCGATCTTAACACAGAGCAGCTTGTCTCTAGCATGCGTAGACGCAGGAATTCTTTAATTCTTCTTCTCTCTAGCTCTCTGTGACTTCTACCTCTGTGCAGGCATCGATTAAAGCGTGGTTTCCACTCAACGCAACGCAACGTACGCAATGTACGCAACAAATATGCCACGCAATAACGGACATCACAGGCGTGCGGTAGCACAGCCCTGTGTTGATGGCGACCGGCTAAGTAAAAGGAGAATGGCATAATTCGACCCCGCGCAGATCCGAAACCCCTCTACCGATCGACACAAAATTTGAAACAGGTGATTACGTCCGCGATACGACCCCCCGTGCAAAATTTCGTGCAAATCCGTTCATTGGGGGCCTCTCGGCAAATGGGTGAAATATAACGAAAATTTTTCTAGTATATATATACCTTTTTTGTTGACCGACCTACAGGTCAGACCGCCCGGCGGATTTTCACGCGCGATGGCTCGGACAACGCGGCCTCACGCAAGGGTCAAACCGTTTCGGGAACCGAAATTCGAAGTAAATATCTAACCCTTGAAAAATCCCCCAAAGTCGAAAATTTCGCCAAAAAACGGACTTAGAAATTTTCGGCCAAAAACGGTGGCAAAGTCATGTGGTTTGAAGTCAAGTGCATTAGCATAGTCTACGCTGTACGCGCACTGACGACTTAGGGTAGGTAAACATTAGCCACGTAATCTGTGGTGTTAGTGGACCAAAGTTCACCAAATTTTAAAGGGACAGTGCCTCTTAAAAGTTATCCTCGCTTTATCACTTCCGCCGAGCGTTACGTCACGTGGTAAAGTTTCATAAAACTACTCCCCCTGACTCCAAAGATCTTGCGCTTAATACATTAAATTTTAAACCAATTTTGGACCTTCCTTTGAAAAAAATTGTAAGGGGAAACCCCGTCTCCACTGGAAGGTGCGCTAGCAAGACTTGATCATTCTCTAGATTTGGGGGCTCAGCACCTCCTAGGGGCCGAAATATGGTTTTCCGAATAAGTCGATTTGGGTGGGTACGATTTCACCGCTTAATCTCCGTGATTAGTGGACCAAAGTTCACCGAACTTTCTTTACCCAACGCGGGAGGAATTGTAATACAAAATGTACTTGTCGAATTTTGAATCTTCATCCCTTCTGGAGATATTCGCCGCCAAACTTTAACGTTGTCCAAAATCGGGCCAAATTTCGCATGCCTTTGACTCCAAAAATTTTTTAGGGAGGGGCCCCCGAAATTTTGAACCTAATTTAAAAAAATAAGAGTCCTAAAAATTTATTGACGAAGTTTTTTATAGGACGGGTAGATACAGAAAGCACGGAAATTTTTTACGCCTCATAGTAAGTAACGCTACACTGGGTAACGTTAGTGTTCAAAACTTGACTTCAGTAGCCTATTTCACAAGGTAGTGTAGCGACATGAGTAGGATCGTTAGGCCTGATAGCCAATTCATTGTAAGTTTATCTCAAAATTTTTCGGTAAGATTTACCTTTGAGCCATAATACATGCGTTACAGACGGACAGACGACGACAGACGACACATTGTATCAAAATCTCGGCCAAAAAGTTCGCCGGTCCTCAATCCAGCTGACTCGTCGACTCTGTAGTCCATTTTATTTTTAGCTGATCGACGTTACTCTGACCATGCTGTTGTGCCCCCTGGCGAATACGAAACAGTCAAAGATAATATCTACTGCTCGCTCGTAGGCATGCTGTTTTCTTGGCCGACCGTTAAGCTTAGGAAAGGCTTCGCTAAGCTTAGCGGTCTGCCTTATCACTGTGGCAGATCCAGAAATTTGAAATAAAGGAAAAAGGCAGAACGGTAGAGGATAGAGTCTATAGCGAGGGGACTGTGCCCCCTCCCCATAAAAATTATTTTTTTAATGCAAAAATAGTGCATTTTGTGCAAATTTTTCAATTTTTAAAGATGCACCCAGGCAATAAGGGAGGAGGGCGGCTGCCCCTGCCCTCTTGAATCCGTCACTGTGTCCTATGGCACGGGCCGACGTCTGTCCGTCAGTCCGTGTGTTACGGATGTATTGTGGCTAAACGGTGCGAGAAAGGGCTAAGGTTGTTATTAGGTCTAATGACTAAACAGGAAGTTACATGAGCCCTTTCACAAGACACGAAAAAACATTCGCTGGCCTTTTGACACTGGTGTATGGCAGGCTCTTTTTAGCAACAGCTGGGCTTTTTAAGCCTGTTAGCCAATTCATTGTAAGTTTGCCTCAAAGTTGCCTTCGCTTCGTACTTCACTTGGCGAAGATATAATGCACTCTCGCGAGCGCTTTCTAGTTGCTACTGTGACGTCACGCCAAGGCAATGCAGCAGCGCCTTTTATGCAAATAGTCTAGAACATTTTTTACCTATACTCTTAACTGACTCTTGTTGCCATGGCAACGAAATTTGTGGAATATGGCCAAAAAATAATAAAAGTGGTATGTGTATTAGTAAAAATGCTCGTACAAGAAAATGTCCGTTCGCCAGCTGTGCACATGCAGCACTTACTTATTTTAAATTTCAAGCGAAAGTTCACTTTTACGCGTTCTCCGTAAATTAGGTCAGCCAGCACCGCACGATCCGTCTTAGCTCGACATAGGTAGCATTTTCTTAACATTTTGGACAAGCTTAATCTTTGTCCTTCTGACATTCTGAACTGAAACTGAACTAGCACGACAGTTACTCCTAAATGCTGATCGATGGCAACGTTTTAGGCCGATTCTGTTTTTTTCTTTTTACGCCTTTCTGTTTAGAGCCTCCGAATTTGGAATAGATGGACGGACGGACGGACAGGCATGAACCATAATGGGGCCTATTCGGAAGGCGGTATGATAAATAGATTCGCGATATAAAGCATGCATTTAATAGTACCGCTGAACCTTGGAGTAGTCCATGGCTGAACGCTCGCCTATATGCTGGCTGTACGGCGTATACGCCACGGTGGCAGGCACGGGGCGGCTGTGCGTATGTATTTCGTCGAATACAGCGAGCAACGTTGGCTGTTTTCGCTGAAGTCTGCTATAGAGTCGGCTCGGCGAAGTACCGAGACACGATCGATAACTCCAGAGACGCCAGGCGCTCGACTAGGGCTGTGCAATACGAGTAATTAGTCTCTCGAGTACTCGAGTACTCGCTCGTCCGTAGTTCGGTAGTTTTTTGCTATACTGACTATTTAATACTACCACTGGCGGCTATAGTCAACAAGGTGCTATCAGTGCCGTTGGCGACAGGGCTGGAAAATCGGTCCGAAAAAGCCTAGGTTTTCAAAGCTTTGTAAAAAATCTTTAAAAAGTCTAATTTTAAAGCGTTTAAAGGTTTTTTTCGATTTGTTATGAAGCTTAATACGTATAGTATTTTATTTTACATCTTAATCGTATTTTTCAGTTATGAAGTCAATCAAAAACAGTGTGCTTATGTGACGCACATGGTGTATAACATATGATTTTCCTGGGTTGTAATTTTGTGTACGGTGTTCATTTGACACCAAACCAGACAAACCTTAAAAACTTTTAAAACCCAGAAAACCTAAAAATCTAAAATCTGTACCAAAAACTAGGGTTTTCGGAACTTTTTTCATTCTTGATCAGCGGCCGCATCCTGGACATATAGGTGGTCGAAGTTTCATTTTTTTGTTTACCGAAAGTAACACTGTGCGGGGAAATTTAGCATTCCCAGGTAATAATCTGGCAGCGAAAGAATTAACAAAGTGCACAGAGCACCGCATCCAACAAAAACTCTTCACAAACATGTTTCTGTCAGAACAGAATGCATGCAATGCAAAATTAAGTACTATAATAGGCCTGGGCTTTTCCCAGCCACTGTTTGCTATTATTCATTTTTACATTATTGTCAGCTTTAGTCGACTAGGCCTATACCGGTAGTCGTTTCTACGTTCGCAATTTCGCATGTAAGCTTATTTATTACTTGGCTCAGATTGTAACTTTATTTTTATTAAGAATTTTATATAAAATATTCACTCATATGCACCGTGGCATTCTGTAAATCTATATTTAGTAATTTTTCTCTCCCAAATGAAATTCTTCGTGCCAGCACACAGGAACCGGAAAACATTACTAAGTCCATGCGCAGCTATTTCGTACTTTACACTGTGTCTCAAAAAACATCCCCGACATTTTTGACTGTAACTTGAAAACCTATTATCAGATTTTGATAATTTTTGGTACAAATATTCCTGGCACAACTTGCCATCAAATAACCATTTAGTTTCCCACCTCACCCAAAGTTTGTTTCTGCACTTCGTGGGAAAAACACAACCAGCGAAATATCACTTTTTATCCAATGCGATATGATTGCTTAATTAACATAAAGCGTAAAAACATATTTTGCTCACATTTCTGACACTGTGGCTGACATTTCATTTAGTTGTCCATTTTCAACTGACTACCGTAAAATTGCTTGAAGTGTTGGCTCACTAAGCGAACACAGGCAAGGAGATGCTTTTTCCATTCACACTGGGTGAGGTGGAAAACTTAACGGTCATTTGACGGCAAGTTGTGTCGGAAATATTTGTACTAGAAATCATTAAAATCTGGTAATTGGTTTTCAAGTTACAGTCGAAAATGTCGGGGATGTTCTTTGAGACACAGTGTAGTTACACGCGAGTGTTCGAGTACGCGGCCCAGCCCTATACTTTTGACAGATTCTAGGCAGCACGGTGATACTGTCGCAGAACTGCCCTGTCTCCGTTCTCTCTCTCTCTCTCTCTCTCCCTCCCTCTGTGTCTCTACTGCCCTGTATAGGTCTACGAACTGGCGGGCCTGCCACGTTCATCCGTCAACACATATAGTACACAGTCGGCGGTCCATAAAAAACGTGGCACGCTACTTCTCCGGTTAACTTTGCCGTACCGTCACAATATCTTAGCCGGTTCGTCGTAGAATTTTTACTGCTGTCTCTATCTTATTTATTTATTTATTTATTTAGGCCGTAGTCGATTCGTTTCACAGCAAACATAATCGTCGGAACTAGTCCATATATCTGCTTCACAGAAACCGCTGTTTGTACTTAACAAGTTTCTATACCGCTGCTAGAGAGAGGCCGACACTGAAATAGGACCTATGCATGATATCACGTGACCAATAGCAAGGTTCTTCTTGTATAGGGAAAAGTTCAGATTCCCTTTCGATGTCCGACGGTGTCTGGAGGCCAAAAGTACACGCTTTGGTCCGAGAAAAAACTTAACAGCATGAGTGTATACGTAACTGACGAAATTTATGCCAAACGTTCTGCGAGACGCTTAAACGAATATTATGCTACAGACTTATTTGCGCTGAAAATAACGTCAGACGTGACATGTATAAAGTACGCAAATAAGAAAACTAAATTCACAAGACGAAAATATAATACACACAGCTGATCGATGCCCTAGCTGTTTTCTAACTAAACTTCTCGTCTTGGCCAGTTACTGTAAATGTGATCGCAGCCTGTAGACACACGATTAAAGACGGACGTGGAATAATCTCGGCAGTACCCAGGGCTGTCGCGGAACTTCAGCCAGGCAAGCAGCATCATCCCTGGTGTTTTTGACAATACCGTGTGCCTGTTGTGACGACTGCCTGCAGGCGGCCAAATGAATCCGCTTTAAGTCGACGTCGAGGAGTGGATGGCAGCCGCTGCAGCCCTGGATGATGATGATGATGATGATGACATTATTATTCGTAAAACGATGTCAGCATCGTTCTGTTGCGGTCTGCCTAAACATCGCAGTTCACCACAGATCACAGATCTGGCATATATTGTTTTAGTTTTTACAATTTGACATTCCAGCGTTAGAATTAAACAATTACGGTAGGGTAAAAGTTTCGATTGGGGTTAAAGTTAAGGTTGAGGTTAGAGTTAGGGTCAGGGTTATAATCTGTGATGATCTGCGGTGTTTAGGCAGACCATTCTGTCACGCTGCTCGCTCACAGTACGTACGGAAGTCTACCGGCATTATAGCTACCGTACTCTCATTATGATTACGACGTCGCCAACATACTGTACGCCCGCCACTCACTGCCTCGCCTGCCCTTCCCACAGCAGCGACCGTCAGAGATGTGCGGACTGCGGACGCCTCAGCCCGCGGACGAAGATCCGCAAAATTTTTTTGCGGACGCGGACTGACGCGGATCCTGTTCCGTGACAAGTGCATTTTTCCTAAGTCTAGTTCAAGAAAAGAGAATCTTGAAGAAGAAAAGAGACAGTAGCGAACTGGCAGACAGGGAATATCGACAGAAATGCAATGAGGTACGAAAAGCGGCCAGAGCAGACAAAG
>Ga0209367_1011381_pt1 | contig 11802 bp, 9 predicted proteins | sample WorMetLIZISLAND2_FD_187412 | JGI IMG/M metagenome (GOLD analysis project Ga0209367, IMG submission 187412) | Marine gutless worms symbiont microbial communities from Max Planck institute for Marine Microbiology, Germany - Olavius geniculatus... ... | reverse complement strand
GGTCTGGGGGCGGAGCCCCCAGCGGGGTCCAGGGGCAGAGCCCCTGGTCGGGGGGTCAAGGGGGCAAAGCCCCCTGAAGCTGAAACACTTTTTGCTTCTAAATGTTCAATGGAAACCGAAAATTCGCTCATTTTTCTGAAATTTGGAAACGCAAAAGACCATCAAACATTGTTGAATTTTGCAATTCTTGCTGGAAAATGGCAAAAAACGCACCTTTTCATAAAAAAATTTTCATGGTCGGGCCAAAGGGGGGGCATCGCACCGTGCCCCCCTAAATACGCCACTGAAATGAATGCACGCAATAGTTTGGGAGGGGTTGTATGCAGTACGTGGTACGTGGTCGTAATAACGTGCAGAGGGCGCCACTGATCCAATTGCCAGCGTGAGCCGGCGCACGTCGCAGAGACTATGAAATTCATGGCCAGCTGTAATTAGGCTTAGGCTTAGGCCGTCATTCACCAGATGTCGCCACGAAGTAACAACGGAACTTGACAGAATCAGCGGGGGAAGAAGACCCGGCAACTCAACCCCCGCTCCCTCAAGCTGCTTGTGGGGGCAGGTGGGAGGCAAGGTGGGGGCACGTACTTAAGGCCCAAGGACTCAAACGCCGCGGTCGGGGTTCGCGACCGTGCAACAGGGAAGGCGCTAGAGGGGGCTCGACAGACAGACAAACAGACTTTTCGTCCATTTTAGTAAGACAGAAAAATCGGATAGCTTTGGAAACAATTAGCCTCAATCATTGCAGTGAAGAGTGGTTGTGAGCAAATGTAGTGCTCAAACTATTTGGCTAACAGTTTATTTTTTACAATGATGGCGATGCTGTTGGTTGTAGGTCAGCAAGAGCTGTCGCCGACTGGAACTGAAGCCAAGGTCTGATACACCATCAACGACGAGTCCTTTGTCAGACTACAGTGAGAACATTGCTGCTGCATCTGCTGCTGTTACATCACCGGTTGCTCTCATGAGACCACACACGCAATCAGACAGTCCAAGTATGTGCACTGTGCAGTCTCTAACTGCTTTTTGACGTTTTTAGCTGTTTTTTTCATAACTGAACTTTTCTGAATTCAGTGACAATTAAACGTACAGCATGGTGAGAGTCAAGTGGAACATTTTAGTTCTAGTTTTCATAGGCTACCGTGTACATGTACGTCGCAGTCACACGTACATGCATATACGTATGCATAGCTAACAAACGAGTAAACAGTAAGCTTACATATATGACTAGTGAAGAAAGTGCTGAACGTGCATGGCTGCAGTTTACTGCAGTGATTGTGGATAACCATTTTTTGAAACAACCATCTCAGGAATGTTCCACTTTTTATGCGCCACCATTTTTCAGCGAGACTCAGTTATTTGCCTACAAATATTGATGAAATTTACTCCGAAAATTGTGCCCTGTAAGAAGTACCTAGGCCTACGTGATAAAAGTGGTAGAGTGATCGTTGATAAGTGGGCCGTTAGTCTTTTGTTAGTATTTGTTACGGCATTGCTGGAGTGGGTAAGTGAGTACGCAGTACGAGCTTATACCACTCCATACAGTGCTGTAACATACTGAAATCGCGCTCAGATCACATAGCGACATACCGTCGTTTGCTTTACGACGGACGACTGCAACCAAAAGTTCAGAAAACTGTACTGGCTTGTGAGCCGAGTGTGGTTTACCAACAATGAAAACTTGGACACAACGTACCACTACTACGTGCACACTACTGCTGCTGTGTCTGTGTATATTGTTGTTAGCAGAGTCGCCGCAATCATCAAGTCACTGGGCTGGTGGCCTCGCCAGTGCTGATCTGTTGTCACCTGTCAGTCAAACATCACCATTGACTCTGAGCTCGCCGTCAGCCAGTCCCGCCAGTCCAGGCGTGCTCAGTCCAACTGTTCCTCTCAGCTCGCCGCCAGTTGCCACGTCCTCCAGCGTCGCTTCGACTGCACGGTCTGCTGCCGCTACCAACAACTGCACCGTCACTTTCAGCAAGTCTGCCAGCGTCGTGTCAAAGATCCACAGTCGACGATTCAGAGAGTAAGGCCCCGACTTCACTTGTTTCGAACTGTGGTGAAATCGTTGTACTCCAGTGTTTTGTAGAACAAATCCAGTGGCGTCGTGGCCGGGCAGACGGGGGCAGTTGCCCCCAGTAAATTTTTGGTTGTCAGAAAAATTGTCAAAAAATCCACTTTTCGTTGGAAAATTGTTGTCCAAAAAGGGCAAAATTTGGGGGTTAAAAATCCCCATTTTGGGGAAAATGAGGGGCAAAATCAAAATTCTGAGCAGGCATAATTTTCTCTGTCGAAAATTTGCAAGTGTCAGTTTGAATTCTGTTTGTAATTTGCAGTGTCTGTCAGAAAATTGCAACTTCTTGCCCCACTTTTTAAACTCATGATGCTGCTGAACAAATCCACAACGAACTGAAAGTCTACAGCAAATACACGAGTTGTATATCAGCAATGTACAAAAGTTGACAGCCCACAACTAATGCTGTACACCTTGTTGTACGACTTCTTGTCTAACAAGTCTGCAATAAATCGAAGTAGTGGAACATTGCTGCTTGTGTGAATCTATTGTCTACATCCGATTTTGAGCTAGTCTTTATCATACTGTGGTGAGTTTGAATAAAAGCACTGTCTGCCTGACAGCGTGATTGTATTGGCTTGGTGTAGTGTTTAATGCATTGGTCCCGATAACTGAAGTTACTCTGTGCTGGGCCGAGTTAGCACTAAGGTGGGTGACAGTTGGCAGACGGGTAAGCCATCACAGTATGTAACCAGCCACCCGAGTCAACTCGGCCTGGTCATCCCTCCATGGCAGGAGGTTCAGTGAGTACTGGCGATAGCTAAGATGTGAACAGGCATGCTGCACGATACACTAGCTGTTGCGTGCAACTGTTGCAGCATGTGTTGCAGGTATTGTAACCAAGTGCTGAGTCGCGAGATTGATCAGTGTTGCACACAGCTGTTGCAGCGTCTCCAAAACCACGTGCATAGATCATCAACGCCTGCCAACAATGGTGCCTCTGTGAGTGGTTTTTACATATCAGCACAGTGATGGTTCCGTGCACTTTTCTCATTTGGTGCAGTTTCCTAGATATGCTGTTTGAAACCACAACGTAAAGAACAGTGTGGCCAAGTATTTGTAGGCCTATATGTGAAACGTACTTATTTCAAGACTTGTGATTGACGGTCTGTTCTGCCTGAGAATGCTGTACACAGACCCGAAACACGTTTCAGTCGTCATGCTTGAGTAGACTGAGATTATGGCCAGTAGTAATTCACTCCAGACACTGCAGTGAGCAGCGTAATTTATAAGCCGAAATTAGTGGATGGGCAGTTGCGTCGTGCCGCCGTGCCGGAATAGGGGATTGGGAAAGAGGGAAGGCCATATTCTTCCCCAAAGAAAAAAGCCAAAAAGGGGCTGTCGAAAACTCGGAAAATTGTCGAAAAATTTCTCTTTTGTCAAAAACTTTTTATCCAAAAATGCAAAACTTGGTGCTAAAAATCTCTCATTTTGGAAAAATTTAGGAGCAAAATCGAAATTTTGAGCACCCGTAATTTCTCCTGTCGAAAATTGGCAACTATCGATCAGAATGCTGTCGGAATTAAGTCTGAAGTGTCTGTTGGAAAATTTCAACTTCCTGCTCCGCCTAGTTTTTTCAATTTCAACCAATGACGCCACTGTGAGTGGGCGATCCCCATTCTCCTTTCCCTTCTTTTCAATCTCTTCCCCTATCCGTTACCGCCATTCGCGCTTTCCTCCGCTCTTCGTTCTGGTCTCATTTTCCTGCTCCTAAAGCAAAATCCAGAGTGTCATCTTGGAGAAAATGTTTGAAATTTTGTATTGCTGCAGGTGAGTTTATTTGGTATCGTATCAAGTTACCAACCAGGCTCATAACGATGATGACAGAATGTTTTTTAATCTGCTCTACCAGCCATAACATAACATAAAGGATTAACCCATTTGGGCAAAATGCATGGAGTAAGTGGGCAATTTGTCCGAGTGGGTAGGCTTTTTCCGACCTAGTTTGTATGTAAAAATTGCTCTGGCAGAGAGAGAAAAGTGATAAAAGTAAGTCATGAAATATATAATGTGACACTATGCGTGGTTTCAGCTTACACATGGTTGATGTAAGCCTAGGCCTTATGTTTCGTGTTGTTAGATGAAGCCACGCAGAACTGTGGTTGGTCTGAGAGAAGTGACAAAGAACCTGAAAGCTTCAAAACTTGAAGCTGTCATCATATCACCCAACGTTGAGAACGTACCATCAAAAGGTAACTTCCAATATACACAGCGGACCAAAACTCTTCACCCCCTTAAATACGTCTGTCATACTGAGTCGGCTTGCTGTATGTTATTTACTGCAAATTTCGCAAATAGCCGATTTTCTCTAGGCCTATGAAGTATGTTGAATGCTTAGCTTGAGTTATGTTGGTAATTGATTTTATTAGAATCTGGCGAATGCTGCTGAAAGCAGATAGAAACAGTGAGATTGTGATGACAGTACCCGACTTGTAATTTTAGCCTCATCAGATTGCTAGAGTCGGTTGCTTAGGTGAACTTAGCCTAGCTGCCCCTGCCTGGATAAGTGCAGTGCAGCAGTTGTTAAAAGGGTGGCAAACAAGAACTCTGCTTGGTATACGTGTCTTATCTCGTATGCTTGGTTTCACACTAACTGCTGAAGCTCTACCATATTGGCCTTTGCTTGGCAAGGTGCTTCGACATTATCAATTAACATTCTGTGGATCAGTGTTCTACTAAGTGACGAAGGACTGTTACAGATTTACAAAATCCAGCTGCGAGGTCCAGCGGAGTGCTATAGTAAATTCAACAGTGGGGTCTGTTGCATTTTCGTTTATTTCAAGCTCAGAAATTCCACCCGGTGAAAAATATTGAAGATGGGGTTAAAATACATGCAGTTTACTGTTTACAGCGAACAAAATATGTCAGTTAATGTTTAAGCAAGCAACAAGCGCCAGTTTAACTGAAGATGTGCGAGACATGGCACGTCTGATAGTCTGTCTGTCGTACTGTTGTTGCAGAAGGTATAGACGAAGCACTCAATGATATTATTCAGACGTGCCAGCAGCAGTGTGTGCCGTTCGTGTTTGCACTCGGTCGTCGAGCGCTCGGTCGCGCATGTGCTAAACCGGTTCCCGTCAGCGTCGTCGGAATCTTCAGCTACGACGGCGTTGAGGTATGGCACTTTTTATGTGGCCATCTCAGTATGGGAATTATGGACGCTTCTCCTGTTTGATGTCAGGCCCCCTGGACTTTGACGTTTCGCCTTCTTCAATAGCCTACCCGGTTGTTTCACTCACTGAAAATTGCTGCGGATGACGGCGAAGACAAACAATGCCAACGGTAAAAACGCGCAGAGAAAAGTCGTCTTCGCCATCGTCTGCATTATTAGTGGGCAGAAACGTCTATAGCATTGGGGCAAAACGTCTTGCAGGCGAAACGTCCAGACTCTGGGCAAAACGTCTCGATACCTCAATAACGTAAAATTGCTAAAAGAAACCGGGTCTCATATAGTAGCCGGGTTTCTAATACAAGCCGGGGGTCTAAGTCAGATGTTTTAACAGAAGCCGAGTCTCAAATAAAAGCCGGGTCCCTAATATAAGCTGACTCTCCAATATAAGCTGGACATCCCAGTAGTTGTTGTTGTAAGCATAGTAGCAGTTGGAGGAGTAGTAGTGATTAGTTGTATGTGCAGTAGTCTTATACACTTGCTCTAAATTGTAGAGGGTGTGCCAAAAAATTGACCCAACTTGTTTTTTGTCAGAACTTTGTCAAATCTCCACCAAATTTGATTATTTTTGGCATACAGATAGCCAATACGATAGAAATATCTAAGATACACTCATTGTCTACCTCACCTACTGTAGTTAATGTCAACGCACTACCGTGTAAAAAACAGATGCTCCAAATTGTTGCACAATGCTAAGTTGTTGTCTCCGTAAAAGTAATAACGATTTAATTTAGCACACAATAAAATAAAATGCAATTTATTCAGCAAAATTCTAAGTTTGTGTAACAACTTGCTTTCAAATTATTAGAATTTATGCCCAAAGTGTATACAATGGCTTAGACGTGATGCAGGGTCGTCATTTGGGGGGAGGGAGCTGGATGGGTCTACGGACCCTTCAAGGATTTACCATTTTAGTTTTTTCTCTGTAAATCGTACCTGTGAAACAGTGTTACTGCTGCAATAACAATACGTTACGCAGACTTAGACCCCCAAAGATAACTGAGACCCAACAAAATGACGCCACTGACAGCAGCATTAACGATCAACTGATGAAAATGCACAGCCCCCATTCATGGATAAAATGTGTTTTAAGCTCATCAATCAGTTATTTTGCTGTATGCTGTTTTCAGCGTAAAATGTTTAATACCAGAAAATTATACAATCCCATGGCACCCTTTGTGGAATTGATAATGCAGAAGTGAGCAATCTGATACTGATAATCACCGCGTAGTGTAACAATTTAGAGCATCTGCATTTTACACGGTAGTGCGTTGACATAAATTACACGAGGTGGATAATGAATATACTTTGCACAATTCTATCATCTTCGCTATCTACATGCCAAAAATTGTCAAATTTGGTGGAGATTTGACGAAGCTTTGACAAAAACAAGTTGGGTCATTTTTTTGGGCACACCCTGTATTGTAATAATAGTATTGCACACTCTAACCATAGAAAAAAGTGTATTACCCTGGTATAACAGGTTGACCATGTTTTTATACAGGGTGGGCCAAAATGGCACTATGGTATTTATTGTACACCTATAACTTCACCAAATATTAACCGATTTTCAAAATTCTTTCACTGTCAGAATCAGGAGACAATTTGTAATGAAACTATCACTACAGATCTCACCACACCTCAAGTGTGTCGCTACACTACCTCGTGAAATGTCAGATGACGCAATCAAGCTGGCGACGCCACTGACCGGTTGCATGATCAACGTTGATCGAGCGTGGCATGTGGCCCCCTAACAACCCAGACTTAAATCCAGTTGATTATGCTGTTCGGGATGCCCTTCAACAGATGGCCTAATCAATGTTGACAATTCACGACAGTCAACTAGCTAAAGAAAGCCATTGTCGCTGAGTGGGGCAAAGTGTCCCAGCGTTTGGTTGATCGCGCCATTGGTCAGTGGCGTCGCCGGCTTCGATGCGTCATCCAGCAGCAAGGCAGACACATTGAAAATATGATGTGAAAACCGTAAAGATGTGATTTTAAGACAATAACTGAGACAACAAGCACAATGTTTTTATTGTTAATTTTTAAAATGTGTTGTTACAAAAGTCGTTCTTTTTAATTGTTATTCTTAAAAACACTGACATTTCACAAGGTAGTGTAGTGACACCCTTAGGGTGTTGTGGGGTCTATAGCGAGTTTTATTGTAAATTGTCTGTTGATTCTGACAGTGAAATAATTTTGAAAATCGGTTAATATCTGGTGAAGTTATGAGGTATACAAAAATGGTGCCATTTTTTGGCCCACCCTGTAGAAGCCGGGTCTCAAATAAAAGCCAGGTCTCCAGTACAAGCCAGGGCTCTAAGTCAAATGTTCTAATAGAAGCCAGGGGCTTCAATAAGCAGTTTTATGATATACCACTATACGGGTTTTGCCAGTCTGTCTCTTCCGTACCAGTTCTGAACTAAAAAGCAAAAAGCATAGAAAAACCACATTAGTGTGAATATTCCCCCGGGCTGGAGTAACCGATGCATCAAAATCAGGTTCGGGTTAGATTTGCAAGTGCGCACAGCTACGCAGATGGCTGCATTTCATGTTGGCACTGGGCTGTGCTTGTTCAACTAGCACAGCTCAATAGCTGAAACAATTTTTCTGTTGTGAATATCTGTCAACGATCTGCAGACCCCGAGCTTTTTAACCTTGACATGACATGCACATCCTGAGGAAAGACTCTGTGGTCACTCATTTTAATACTTAAACGAAATGGCAGAGATGGGTGCAGGCCCAGCACTTTGAAACAGCCTTTCAGTTCATCTGGAACAAACCAACGTTAACTTTGAACAGTTCAAGCAGTTGCTATAGACATTTTGTTTGGACGTTGAGAGTCACCATGCGTTGCACTCTCAACATCCAAACTGCTAAATCGTGTGTTAAAGTTTTTCTGTGTACTTAATTACGTTGTACTCAAGTTACTGGATGATTCACGTTAGTTGCTGTGATAATGTTACAGACATATTTCAGGCGACTGTGCCAGTTGACCGAGCAAGCTCGACGCACCTATCAGAACATTGTGGCAGCACTGGAACGAGAAGCCAAGCAGGACAAAGCTTTGCAAGGAGAAGCTCCTAACAAGACTGATGAGGAGGAATTATCAGCCAACACAGTGCAGAGCTATGGGGTCCAGCAACTCAAATGATATGCTCACAGACAATGATGCTGCAACATGAACTGTAGGTGTCGGCCTGCCATTCAGAAGGGCCACCAATCAGAGTTAGGATTATGGGTTAGGCATAAGATAGCGTACTGAAAATGAAAGCAAAGCTCAAAAGTACGAGGCAATATCGAGAACTAATCCCCTTAGTGACCACGAATTCCTGCTTTCGGAACAGCAGACCCCAACCAAATTGTAGCATAAATCTGGTTTGCTGCCTGACCCATTCATTAGATATAATTACGACTTCACACCCTGACATTTTTAGATTTTCCAGGGGCTACCTGGTGGATTTAGCTTGCATCCAGTGAAAAATTCAGAGTTTGTTAAGGGCGCATGCAAAATTGCTATCAACAGAAGGGCTGTTTTAGCTTAAAATGTACAAATGGGTGGGCTACTACAACAACAACCCGTTCATCAGACAACCTGGCTCTGCAATTCCACCTGTGGCCTGCCAGTGTTACCATTATTGGATAAAGTCCACTATTGTTTATTGCACACGTCACTAAACACCAATGGCATTAGACTGTACCTTGCTTCACTGACCCAAGTTGCTGAAGAATCCAGGGGCTTCTAACCCTTCAAATCTAGAATCGAAACCGATTCAAGTTCCACCCCAACCTTCCCCTTCTCCCCCTTTTCTCGCCCAATTTTTCTCCCCTTTCTCCTGCCCTATCCTTTATCCCCTTTTCCTTCCCTATCTTTCCCTTCCCCTCCATGTACTTTTTCTCCTCCTCTTCGCATTGAATGATTTCCATCTTCTCCTTCCCTTCCCAGAAGACCCACATCCTTAGTCCAGCTAAGGGGTCTCTTGAGAGTGTTGTAAGCTTCTCTAGTGGGTCCTGGCTGGAAAACCATTTGTGCATTTGGAGCTAAAACAGCCCTTCCGATGATAGCTATGTTGCATACACCATTAACAAATCCTGCATTTTTCACTGGGCACAAGCTAAACCCATCAGGTAGCCCCTGGAAAAACCTAAAAATGTCAGTGTGTGAAGTCGTAAATATATCACCCAGTACTGAGCGCTGGCTTATGGTATGAACTAATACCACATGAAAAATGATCTGCCATCTATTCAGCTGTAATACACCTTTTGGGCTAAGGTCATTAACGACAGATGCGATTCCAAAGCACTGCACTGCCCGTCCATGCACCTATTGGACGTAAACATTTCAATATGTAGCTGCAGCGGAAATGGTTACTTGTCGTTAATGTTTTGGTGTGATGTGATCGTGTTGATGTAACTGTTTCAATGACCAATTGTTGTAACTTTGTTCACAGAGTAATGCGTCATTTGCTGTGTACTCGGTAACTGTTAGTAACTGAATGCAAACCATTCCTGCATGCATTTGTTGAGTCCAGTTTGGTCTGTGGCCAGTGTTACTAACAGTAATTATTGTAAATACAACTCACCACTGTACATTGCATAACTATAGGCATTAAACCACTTCTTAACTGACACAGGCAGTAAGTGAGTGAATGAGTAGGGTTTAACGTCCTGCCAACACAGTATAGGTCATTTTGGGGATGGCCTTTCCAGGCAGAATGCACACAAACACATAATAACGGAACAGTAAGTTTAACCTAGATACAGAAACACAAAACACAAACAGAACAAGTTAAACCTAAAATTGTTAGAACTCCATTATGCGCGTGCATATGTAATTAACAATAATGATAGTTCTAATAATCTTTCCTGTTATCCTCCTGACAGTCATCAATGTGATCTGACACAGGCAGCAAAAATTTCAGTGCATACGGTGACCCAGTACTGAACTACTAGTTTGGCAGTATCATATATAGCTCATGATCATGACATATATTACCAGCCATTTATGACACAACCGTTCTAACAGGCTGCATTACGTCTGAATGTCATGCTATTGTATGGGCGCCTCAGCTAAAAGCAAAAATGCAATATGTCCACACTGGCCCAGTGTATTATTATAGTTTATTAACTATACTCATGCACAAGTTAGTATAGTCCACATGCTAGCCAAGCCAATTTTGAACCCATGATCATTCAACTAGCGTCAGGTCAGGAATAATATGGCAACGTCTACAATCACTTCTATTCCACCACTAGGAAATACATCAGTCATATTCTGGATCCAGTAGAGCATCTTGAGCTCTCAGACATCACAGCCGAATGACAAAAAGCATTTACGGTATGCTACAAGCAAAATTAACTACAGTCAAAAAATGCACACAAGGCATACGCTCATTTACTTTTCACAGTCAGCTTTGCCGACAGTTGTTCAGCTAATGTACTAATTAAATATTATCAACCAGTCCCACAAAGCAGCACAGTATGTATGAGTCAGTATATTAGAATGAAATGAACTGCTAGTTACTGCATCATTTCTAGATGTCTGCATAATTAAGGGGTGCCACTCATCCTGGATTTCCCAGGATGTCCCATGCTCCGGATGGTAGATATGGACGATGCTGTCACACATCACGGCAAGACTAAGACTGCGATGATAAATGTCTTGGATTTCACTTAAACGTAAATACTGCAGTTATTATGTTATACAATGATTTCTTTGGCACTGCAAAACAGCGCCAGCACACTGGCAATTATTGATCTTCAGATTATTACAAAAAAATCCGTAGACATTGTGTAATTGTAGTAATTGTGAAGTTGGATCAAACAGATGCCCCAAATCACATACGGAATTCCAAAAATTCGGCTGGTGCACTCACCTAAACCCCCAGCCCAGATTGAGAAAAAGGCAAGGTGGCAGCCAGTGTTCTGTCAGTCAATATCACACAAATAACAAAAACATCCTGACCAACAACACGTGCAAGAACACAGAGAACCAGTCGCAGTCCCAGCTAACTTGGTTCTATCTTGGCAACTGTGAAAGTCCTATGCAGAGTCAAGTATTTACACAGACTGGTGACAGAATACTTCCCCATGATCAGAGCACAAGCTTGAAGCTGGTTATTGCACAGCTCTCCTAACAAACTGCACAGTATGCATTTTGCCCATTCATCTATCGCGAACAAGTTCCTAATCAAAAAAGAAAAGCCGCATGAAGCCAAAATAGTGCGAACATTACTCAGGGCAAGAGTAGACGGTGTCACTTTTCAGTTGAAAAGGTCAAAGATCTGCAGCATGACACATAGGCACTGGCCCAATATATTTTTCTACTTACATCAGCGGCTATCCAGATGTACTGCAATAACATACCATAACAATAGCAAACACAGTCACATACATGGAAAGCAGATCGAATCAATATATAAAAAGAACGCTGCAGAGCTGAACGCGACAGCTCAGACAACTAGAAATTTGGGGCAAAGCCCAACGTGAGTCCGCCCGGCGCCCTAAGTCCGATTGGGGGAAATTAGAGGGGGGGGGTAAAATTTTCCCGGCATCAAAG
>Ga0209367_1011380_pt1 | contig 11802 bp, 6 predicted proteins | sample WorMetLIZISLAND2_FD_187412 | JGI IMG/M metagenome (GOLD analysis project Ga0209367, IMG submission 187412) | Marine gutless worms symbiont microbial communities from Max Planck institute for Marine Microbiology, Germany - Olavius geniculatus... ... | reverse complement strand
TTCGTAGTTGGTCTATCCACCTGCCACGTGGACGACCGGGACGACGTTTCCATGTAGGGTCAGGAAGGCGTCCCTGAGACAATCTGACGCAACTGTAGAGTGCCTTGTGGGCTGGAACTTCGTCGCCGAGCCTCGCTAGATGTCCGAAGATAGCTGAGCGACGGCAACAGATGGTGGTCGATAGAGGAGGGAGACTGGTGCGACTGATCAGCATAACTGAGAGCACTTTATTGTTTTATAGATCTAGGCTTTGGTACGTATAAAGTTTCCGTTAGTGTACTTTAGTGCCTTCTAGTCCTGTTCCATCTGTGATTTGAACTCGCATTTGTTCACTGTTACATTGCTATTAACTCTGAATGGAGCGAACAAACTAAAACCAGAAATGTATCTTGATACAGATAAGCTTACAGTATATTATAAACGTCTCTAGATGCTTGTGTTTCAGATACTATGCAGCGCCAGTCGCTGGGACTGTGGCAGCCATGGAACGACCACCCCTCTCCGGCTCCAGTGACTGACGGGGCGTCAACATCACTGCAGACGGCACTGGAGAACCTGCGTTGTCTGTCCGTCCTACAGTCGTCTGCCAGCTCTACCCAGCACCAGGGTATCAGCTCCAGTCATCACCAGCTCGCTGCTGCTGCTGCTGCTGCTGCTGTTACGACGACATCGACCACCGCAAACGTAACGCCGTATATTGCACACCGCGCGACGTCATCGGGCTCTGCAGCGACGGGTAATCATAACATCGATATTTTAGTATTTTGAATGAACACATTAAGAACTAGAAAGCAGTCAGAACCCGCACACCTCCGCCATGGCTCGAGTGCGTTTCAAACTAAAGTTGCATTTTCTACACTGACCCAGTTCTACGTGACCTAAAAAAACCTGGATTCAACGCCGTCTTGTTCGCCAGGTGTCAGCACCATAGCGACAACAGCGGTTTCGCTTATGGCCCATTGAAATCAATGTAAACTTCAAAGTGATCCAGAATCCAGGATTCTTTACGGATCACCCTCAAAATTGAACCACAGATAGTGTTTGCCATCCCCGACATACCCACGAAATTTCAGAAAGATCCGTCCATAACTTCTTGAGTTATCCTTCTGACACACAAACAAACAAACGAACAAACTCCGGCAAAAAACATTACCTCCTTGGCGGAGGTAATTACATACAAAGTGTGCTGTAAACAGGGCCTTCCATCCCCCCCTGAAGGATGGAGACACCCCCCAATTAGGAGGGGCTACAAGACCGAGACGCCGTAGGCGTCGAGGGGGGTGGTAATTATTTTCACCGAAACCATCGACCTATGTGCAATGATAGGAGGCTGGAGCGGCCTGGCGAGGTGTTCGCGGACGATGCCGAGTTACTTCAGAGGACTGGCGCAATACCAAGTACCAGTGCAGTACATCACCAAGATGCCTCCTTCTCCGCCTCCTCGGTCACAATGTCGACTTGACAGCGCTGTTCGACACTCGTCGCACCAGTTTACACCGAGCTATCCGTCGGCCAGCTCCGAGGTCTCACGCTGTTGTCCACAGGTGCACGGCTCGCCCTACCCCCACCTCAGAACGCCCGCAGGTGCTCACTACTTCGACGCTCTGGGCGACGCTAGTTGGTGCGCGCGCTCCGACTGGGTGCGTGGTCGCTGGCGGCATGCCGCTCTGTCACCCACTGTCGAAGAACTGTCAGCCGGCGCTGGAACACCAACGACGACCAGCCCGGTCTCACGTCGACACGCCGCCGGCACCGACGACTGCTTGCACTGTCAACGTCACAGTATTCGCCACCGTTCGACGGTATTCGCAAACATTTTACTGCTGGCACAAATAAAAAAATAATTGATTAATATTGAGAAATTAATAGAAATTAATCAATTAATTTTTTGTACTCAATCATACAGACCACTAAAACTGCAGAATTCAACTACTAATTGTTGTTATCTTTTGCGAACTGAAGCAAAATCGAAAAAAAATGATGATAATGTAGCGGTACACGATCCGTCTGGCCAAGCTCACAAAGTGAACACTGTAAAACCACTATACAAGTACAAATCTTGATGACATGTCCTGTGCGAATTTGTGGAATACAATTGATTACAAACGTTTATTGTCAGTTACTTTAGTGTGTAAAAAAAGTCCACAATTTTAGTCGAATTTTAATGTGTTAAAAATAAACTAATTAATAAAATAATCGATTAATTAATTGCTCATTTTCGCAGACGTATATTTGATTTTAACATTTAATCAAACGTGAGGCATTTCAATGAACGATTATTTTTTTCGCGCGAAAGCAGCCACTGCTTTCGGCGCGTCTTAGCCATCGCAATTCTCTCCGTCTGTCTGTCCGTCACACGGGTGGATCAGTCAAAAACGGTGCAAGATAGGATCACCAAATCTTCATCGTCCGCTGCCTAGAAAACTGCCTGGAAGACTCTAGTTTCAGAAACCGTAAAGCTTTTCCATAAATTCGAAGGGGGTCACCCCGAACGAGGGCGCTAAATGAGAGGGGGTGGCCAAAATTGGCGATTTTTGGCCAATAAGTCGCTGTATCTCAGTAGCAGTGTGAGATAAAGCCTAGGTTACTATTAATCATTAATGAGAAGTCGTACACTGGCTCTCGATTGGCGCCGAATTCAATTACCTTGAATGACCTTGAACGCCAAAATAGGGGGTTTTATGCATTTTTTGGCGATTTTGGGCTGCGACACAAGTCTATATCATTCACAGTGTGGCGACACGGAACTATCGCTATGCGATCCAGACAGAGAATTTGGTATTTGTATATTAACTTAGCGTGAACACCCCAATTTTCAGCTAAACTACTCAATGGGAACTGCAATAGGCTTTCGCGCGTCTCGTGAGCATTAGCTCAGATTTCTTGTTTTGCATTGTAGCATTATTATTTGTCGAACGAAGCTCGTCTTCAGTTTTCTGTCGACTGTCGAACATCGGGTCATTTCACGGCACCTTGGTCGACAGGCGGTCAGCAACCTTCAGCCGCAAGACTTGCAAGTAGCGCCGTGACCTCCCAGCCGCCAGATCCTTCCGCCATTCACTGGCATCTTCGACCCAAACACACACCACATGAAACTTTCTAACGCGTAACAAAATTCCAATTGCCGTTTGTCCCTGAAAAACTATCATCCCTAACATTTTCATTGGACTTTCAAAATTGCTCGTTCAGTTCTGCGTTTGCATCCCCTGGAAAAGCTAATGCGTTCTTGTTGTGCTGCTGTATTTTTGATTTAGTTTTCGTGCGTACTATAATCAGTGTGTCAATTAATTCTTACGAGTTGTTGTGTAGTATTATTCAACATGTAGTGAAATGAAAATTTTAAATACTTTCGTCCCCGTCCCTACTTTTTCGTCAGACTGCAACCAGAAGCAGAATTAGCAGAGGTAGTTTTTTCCGGCCTAATGACAAAGTGCCGATGACTTGTTGCGACGTCGCAGAGAACGTTATAAATAAGCGAATTATTATCGCATATTCGATTAAATCATTCTTTGTGCGAGTATCAATTCGCTTTAGCTCCTTAGCATTCATAATGGTCATTTTTTTGCGACGCAAATGATGCATTTGTTGTTTTTAATCGCGTGGCTTCAGTGATTGGTAGAATGTAATCTGGAACATAAGCACTCGTCATCGCCGTTATTTATTTCGCCGTTTTCTTACATTTTTGTTTCGATAATTATTTTTAATCGTAGCTGGTAATGTTACTTTTTGTTCTGTGCACGCAATAAGTTAATGCAGTATGAACGCCGAATCGGTTGATAGTTACACTTTGTTTCCAATTAATGTTCAGCGACATGCGTCATTTTGGCATCCGTTTTATTGTGTTTTGGGGCCTACTTGAAAATAGTCGGTCACCTCTTGTCAATAATTACATGTATACACATTTACCTTATGCCTAAAAATTGACATACTATTGTTTTGTGTCAAAATAGACTTGATATTTATCAGTCTCAAGTTACTGACAAAGTTATTGATTTTAATTTGTCTGCATCGGCGTCGGTTGTCCGTATTTCGAATAGACATTATAAATCTACACATCGACTGCGATGTTTTGCATTTTGTACTTGTTACGGTTTTTTTCGCAACAGTGTTTTACAGCAAATTAATGGTTTTTCTAGCAGAATTAAAGAATGCTTTCTACTTATACTAGCCTACACGCATGAGCGTGTTTATCATAAAACGACTTCGAGCCAAGTAAGAACAATGGGACAGTGGCGTAGCCAAGGGGGCTCATCCAAACAGAACATATCGTACGTTTAAAAACTCCACTAAGTTTGCCAATTTGGCGAGCTTATTTTCAAATAAAACACGAAAAGAATTAAAATTGTTGCCACCAAATGTCATCGTTTAAAGCTGAAATGCACTAAATTCGATTTCGTTTCGTTCTCCCCCTCAGACCCCGCTGGGGTTGCACACAGCGCTTCCCAGACCCCCTAGCTGCATTTTAGGGGGCCTACTTCTAAGAAAAGGGAGGGAAGGGAAAAAGAAGAGGGAAAAGGGAGAACAGAGGAAGGAAGGGGAGGGTCAAAAGGGGGAAAGAAGAAAGGGAGAAAAGAGGAAAGGGAAAGGGAAGGGAAGAGAGGAGGCCCCCTTAATTGAAATTTCTGTCTACGCCACTGAATGGGAATTGGGGAGTGACCCTCCCACCCTGCATGGCAGACAAGTCCTTGCTGGTGTCGCGCATTACCGAAGGCCTGGCAAAGTAGCTGCCGCATAAGGACTCCGATTTAAAAGGTTTTTGTCAAAAATATGCTGCGCGCGTTAATTGCACATTAATGAAAGTATGAAAATAAAGTTCTCAGTGACCTTAGGCATTTGAATCGTCATTTCGATGTACGTGTCAAGACGAGCCATTTCTCTCAAGGCCTAATTCAAACTTGCTTGCATACGCCGACTCGAGTTATACACTAATGCTTGGCATCTATGTTTGATCACAGTGAATTGGACGAACGTGTATGTTCATCAACGTACATGTAGGCGTATTTTAAGCACGAATTTAAAAAGTTTAAAACGGAACAAAGCCTTCTGGTCAGGTGAGGCTTTGTCGACCGCTGTACGACTGCTACAGGCGGACTGCCAGTTGGCGACACCGGCGTACCTGTAGCTTGCATTCCAACGTGACCAAGCATGCGATTACAGGCTAGAGTACGTCCTATTCAGAATGCGGCGACGTATATACAGCTATAGGACAGTTTGGCACGTCGGCACATGCCTGCTTGCAATGATTCAGTTTCGAATTATGCGTTCACGTCTACTAGGAAGCGATGCCAAAATACCACTTGCTTTTTCTGCAAATTGAACAATATTTATCAGTGACTACATGCATAGTCAGATGAGTCTCTTGCCCCGCAAAAAAAGCAAAAACGGTATGCGAATCTGAGCATATCTCCCCAAAACAAGTTGCCAGACGTACTTTACGTAGGCCTACCGGTAGGTGTGTTAACGTAGGTATATCCATTTTAATTGCCTGTAAAACAAAAAGAATTGAGAAAGTAATAGAGTAAAAAATCGTCGCGGTATTCAGACGATATGCACACCAGTGCGGAGCGTAAACGTAGAACTGAACGCTTTAATTGCCGATTAAGTCGTAATTTCTAGGTTTGTGTGGGTTTCTTGTCCGATAAATTGCATAGACTTCGTACGGTTGGGTAGCATTTCGCCTAATCGCATTTCGCCTAATCCCATTTTGTTTAATTTTTTTTTGATAGGCGAACCAACAACAAGGACTTGCTTTGTCGTTTTTTGCTTCTTTGACAAGCTTTGTTTTGTCGTTCATCATTCATCGTTTTTCTGTACTATTTTTTGGCCGACCGTAAGTAAGTATACGACGGGTGTCGTCTCATTTCGCCTAATCTCATTTCGCGTCGTATACTTACCCTAACCCTAACCCTAACCCTAACCCTAGTTCGATTTCGGTTGGGGCTCTGCAGTAGACCCAACTGGGGAGCGATTAGGCGAAATGCTACGACACCCTTCGTACACAAGTGCTCTCGGCACGTCGTTACGGCCATCAGCAGTAATGTTGATGTCGGCAGTAAAAAGACAACAACGGACCAATAGTCATTGTTCTATTTTGCATATAGTCGAGTGTGACGCGTTACGTCACGTGCCAGGTTCACGTTCTGCCGTGGTATGTGAAACGTCAGGACACGGCTTGAATGGAGTACGTGTAACGTCACACTTACACAGTCGCCGTCGCAAGATGACGATGGCTTTGCTGCTGTAGGCCTACAGATTTATCCGCGGACGTTTTTGACCGCGATTGCAGCAGTTTTGGGCGTTCATTGCATGCCAACGATATTATTACCAAATAGAAAGCAGTCAAAGCCCGCACACCTCCGCCAAGGCAATGTTGTTCGCTAGGTGGCAGCACCATCTTCGGTTTTGCAGCGGTTTCCCTTATGCCCCGTTGAAAGCAATGGTAACGAAAATTTCAAAATAATCCAGAATCCAGGATTCCTTCCGGATCGCCCCCAAAATTAAACCACTGGTAGATTGTGCCATTCCCGACATACCCTCAAAATTTCAGAAAGATCCGTCCATAACTTTTTGAGTTATCTTGTACACACACAGACAGACAGACAGACAAAGTCCGGCAAAAACATTACCTCCTTGGCGGAGGTAAAGATACACTCTGTAACTTCTACTGATTGGCATCATTTCAATATTTTTTTGTCATTAAAACAGCAAACCAATAATCATCAAATCAAGAAAAACTTGACACCAGTTTCTTTAAAACGGTGATAACGTACACTAATGTTATTTTATAACGTTATAATTCGTGTTAGCGACGACAAACATATACGAGAAAGATGTATTGAACAGATTTACATCAGACATCGTTAACGTTGTTACTGTGTTAGTTTTCACTATAAACTGTCTGCAGTTATTTTCAACTCAGTCGAATTTCAGTCCTGTTACTTAAGGCGTGTACACAGCGACAGAACTGAACTGATGATGCCAGGTTTAGTTACTATACACGGACTGTACAAAACGAACTAAGTGGCATTTCATTTCATCTCAGTTCAGTACATTCCGTTCGCTCTGTACGCGCCTTAACTACAAGCCGTTGAAAAACACAATGTTTTTGTCTGTCCAATGCAATGCATAGCGTTGGGCAGAGTACAAAATCACCTGAGCGTCCGTCCGTCCGTGCGAACAACATTTGAGGCGCCATATCTCCATAACGGTGCAAGATAGACGCATGGTCGCCATGGACCACCCATAAGTCGCCTACCGCGAGTCGAATAGTCACGTGACCGATGACGCCAAAAGGTCAAGGCCGTGACCCCGTTACGTTTGAGGCGCAACGGTGGAAGATATATACGTATGGTCCCAATGGACCACTTACAGTAAACCGCTGGTGACGAATCAAATGGTCACGTGACTGACGATGTTAATTGTTTAGTTATAATAATAGCGAGAGATGACAATAACATTGCTGCTGTACAATTTGAAATTTAATCTTTTTAATAATTATTACTCGTTTACACAGCGCACTGATTTTATTTATGCGGACATGTACCATAAGCTATCGAAATGCATTGGACAGACTTCCTGTTCGCTTGAACATTATCTTGTCTTACCATAGGGGGGACAGTTCACTAGTCCGAAGGGGCAGTAGTCCGAAGGGGCACTAGTCCGAAGGGCCATTAGTCTGAATTTTGTCCGCAGTTTGAATTTACAATGGTTTGAGCATGAATGCGTCTCTTACGTCTCAAGTCGACTTGGGCTTTCCAAGTCGGGTCAAGTCGGTCTGTAGCAGCGTCACCATCGAAATTTTCTGGCGCCGTCGGTCTCATTACAAGTCATTTCAAGTCGACTTGAAAAGTCGTCTTAACCAGGAATCTTGCACTTAGCTGTTTTCTCAAACGCGGCTATCAATGAGCTCAGGCAAATAAGGCCATTTGTAACGTATTCTAGTAGCCGTATATAAAATAAAGGTAAGCTTATACCGATTAAGGTAAACGGAACTGTGAATGAAATAATTTCCATGTAGTTGTTCCCTTTGCACTAGATCGCTGAAATTGTACATGCCTAGGTTTAAATCACAGGGCCCACTTATTAGTGCAAAAAAATTTTTCCACAAGCCCTAACGGTTAGCCCCAACTTAGCCACAATAGGCCTACATCCGTTACAGACGCACAGACGACAGACGGATCGACGACAACGATGCCAAAGATTCCGTGCAGCATACACGTAGCTGTAGCGCGTCAAAAACAGTCACATTACACCCAGTTTTAACTGTCTGTGTGAATTTTCCTGAAGAAATGAGAATAACAGAGGCGTCCGCCGAATGAATAAAACACTTTATGAATAGCCTACAGTATACAGGGTGGGTAAAATGACACCATTTATTGTACGCCTTATGACTTCAGCAAATATTAACCGATTTTAAAAATTCTTTTACTGTCAGAATCAGGAGACAATTTGTAATGAAATTGTCACTATAGATCCCACCACACCTCAGAATATCCCATGTGGCCGTGCTAGAATATCCCACGGGAGAGGCGGAGGGACCCCGGTCCACCGTCCGAATCCGGCGTTAGTAGCGAAGGGCCGGGTCGACGACTCAGCTTCGTTGACCCGGGCCGAATTTAAAGGGCGATTTAGAAGCGCAATTTACGGTCTTTTAGCTGGCAGTTTGTAAGACTCCGTGTTCGTTTGAACAGTATTTTGTTGTTTTTGCATTTGCACTCATCTGCATGTGTTTCAGTTCATTAAAAAAACCCGACTGGACTCCCGTCGACGTTTAGAGACGCATTCATGTTCAGACCATTGGAAATTCAAACTGCGGACAAAATTCGAACTAATGGCCTATCGGACTAGTGACCTGTAACCAAAATACCTACTAACAGTGTATACACTATCACTTTTTGTCAGCGCTGTAGGTACACGATACCAAAAAATTATCGGTCGTTAGGTGCGGAGGTCTGGCGTTCTCATTCATTTACCAACTGTAGGCCTGCACGTAACAGCAATGCCTGTGACCGCAAAATTCACTCGAACTTTTCTATATGTTGACGCCAACAATGACACGGTACACAGACGGACTAAAACGCAAAATATACGAATTCGATTTGCAGTTTTGCTTCGCTTAACCACCATAAAATTATGCAAATACTGATAAACAATAATTGAAATCAGCATAATGTCTGAACAGCCTTTTAGTCAGTACCATATACACAAGACATCATTAAGGGCGCCGAAAATGCAAAAGTAAAATTGCCGACACGGCCCTGCGGCGGATAATTCAGAAGCAACAAACAAACAACATACTAGTCGGCCTATTTCAGGCTTTGCAAAAATATCATCAAAAACTATTAGTGCCGTGCTATTTCGTTTTTGAATTAGTTTTATATTTGACATTATTTTTTATTCTCGACAATCGTACTGACATTTCCATTTTCAATTATCTACCTAGCTGAGTGTGACCTTTACAGTTTGCAGTGCATTCCACGTGAAGCCGGCAATTTCGCTACTGATTTCACTACCACGGACGTAATTATTATTTCTCACGAGATAAAAAAAAAACTATTGGCCTGCAGTGTAAGCTACGCAGTGAACTGCCTTGCACTGGTATATCGTCGCTGAGAGTATAGATCTATACAACGTAGCTGTTAGGAGAAACGCTATAAGAAACTAACAGACTGGCAAGCGTCCCCTAGATCTGCTACCAAGATAAAAAAAAATTCGCGGACAGAAAAAAAATAAACAAAGCCGGTAGAAAGAGAAAAATGGAAAAAAGGACAAGCTGGGCGGAAAAGGAAAACCCGTCACGCGTTAGTTGGACGCTCATGACGCTATCATACTAAACTTAAGCCTTTAAGTTTAAATTTTAATATAAAAAAAAATCTTTGCTTCCGGTTGCCGTCCGTCTCTACAAAAAACCTGCGTCTCTAAATTTTTTTATTGGACCTTCAAAAATACCAGTGCACTGTTTAGTATGCTTTCGAAGTTTTGCCGAAAAAATACTTTCTGCATCTAGTTTGAAATGTTGCAGTAACTTTGCTTAAGTTCTCGTGAGTAGGCCTATCATGGTGATGTGTCGGTTTGTTTTTTCTAAATTGTTAGGTAATATTACATAGCATTTTATGACATAAAAATAAATAACAATTTTTTTTCCGCCGTCCCCGTCCTTCGGTTTTTTTGCCGGCTGCAACCGGAAGCACTGATTTTTTCTTCAGGTCTAATCAAAATTTGTCTATAGCAGACGAAAGGGAGGATGGTCTGAGGAAATTGGGAAAGAAAGTCGATAAATTTGTCTATTTGTCGATTTCAATTTCGTCGACACAGTCCAGTAGTAAGAAGAGAATGCCAGACAGAAGCGTGAGGCCCCCGCCGGCGACCGCCATCCAGAAGCCCCAGGCGAGGAACGTGTGTTCGGACTCAAACGCCGACGCGCCGTAGTCACGATTAGCGAAACCGCCAAACACTGCTAGCGCCGCCGCCTGAATCACGACTACAACGCACAGGAACTACAACCTTAACAACAACAACAACAACAACAACAACAGTATAACGAGGACCAAAATAATTTCGCCAAAAAAAACAAAATCGCAGCTGCACGTCCACCCAACTCCTCGCCAGGTGGCAGCATAGAACTGACGGTTTAGCCGCAATTTGCAACTGCGTGATTTGCCTGGAAGTACGATCCCCAAATCTCCACCAACACTAGCACATCTGACACAGTATTTTTTCGTTGTGTACTCTTACATGTATGCCATTGTACTACAAGTAGTTTTGTACTTTTATGCTGGTTGATGAACTGAATAACATAACGCATAACGTGTCGGCACTGGGCCAACACGTTTCTAGTTAATATTCAAGTCTCTCGGCGAGAAATAACGTACAAGAGCTGAGCAGGATGAATCCAATTGTCCGATAGACAATCATGTTGGCTCTGCAGCAAATCTGGACGCGCGCAAAAATTTCGCAGAACAGCACCAAGAACGCACCGGCGAAATACAAGACTTGCGTTGCCAAGTGCCATGCTGCACAACATGAATAACAGAACAGAACATAAACCTAACTGTATAGAACGTTGAACTCTTGTCTTACGGCGTGTGAAATGTAAAATATTATATTTTCATCTGACTTATAACTTAAGTGAAAGAAGCCGTCATTAAGGATTGAAGTAAGTAATGAATAGTAATAAAATGTGGTTTAGTGACACTTAATCATCCGACATTTAATCACGCGACAGTTAATCACCGTCCTGCGCATTTTCGAACATGTCTATAGAGACAGACGATGACCAGGTAGTGCATGGTAAACATTACGACTCAGCCATGTCTGTTTCCATGGAAACGTGAAATCGTTACAAAGTGGGGCAGCGTGCATTGCAAGAGCAACCAAACGCAGTTGGAGGTTAACATTTTGGTCTGCAGACACTTTTTCAGTGTCACCGTCCAACATTGTGGACTTTCTTGCAAGGGATCGAAAAAGATCTTCAAATGCAACGTTCGTCATTTTTACAAGGAATAAATGTACAAAACATCAGTTTATACACTTGTTAACGGCAACATTTAAGGACTTGCACATCGAAAACAGCAAAAATTACAAAAGGTGATATTGCCCGCATCACACTGACTGCCTGTCAATGTGCTGCTTAATAATATCACCTTTTGTAATTTTTGCTGTTTTCGATGTGCAAGTCTTTAAATGTTGCCGTTAACAAGTGTATAAACTAATGTTTTGTACATTTATATTTGCTGTTTTATTACTAAAATACACTGTACTGTTTTCCTACTGGTGATCAGTTAAAGCTAGGTCATAATTTAC